>Ga0302191_10002789_pt1 | contig 10824 bp, 11 predicted proteins | sample II_Bog_E3_1_FD_198775 | JGI IMG/M metagenome (GOLD analysis project Ga0302191, IMG submission 198775) | Peat permafrost microbial communities from Stordalen Mire near Abisko, Sweden - II_Bog_E3_1 | ecosystem: Environmental > Terrestrial > Soil > Wetlands > Peat | place: Sweden: Abisko...
TCAGCTTGTATTCCTGACCCCAGTGTTCCCGTGGAGGCAATATCCTGCGCTGTGAGATTTAGATCATTCCCCGCGGCTATTGTTCCTGTATTTTCAACTGCATTTGACTTCACAATCAAATTGCTGCCTGTATAGAGTAAGCCTTTATCATTTTTTAAGGCACCGCTAAGATTTACATCGGCATGATCCACCGCCTTAATGGTTCCACCTTGATTTATAAGATTCTTTGCTGAAAGGCTCAATGTGCTTTTGCTCTGCATAGCTCCATTGGTGTTGTCTATATCGCCCGTTACCGCTATTATAGCTCCTTGCTTACCAATAGTCGATGCTCCTTGTAAATTCACACTGCCACCGGCCTGCATCGTGAGGTTTCCACCGGCAAGATTGCTGCCGTTGGCTGCTAGTTGATTTTGGGCAGTAAGATTCAGATTGCCCGCTGTTCCCACCGTTCCATCCGTCTGTATTCCTGCCCCTAGTGTTCCTGTTGATGCAATCGTCTGCGCTGTGAGATTCATATCTTGCGCAGCGGCTATCGTTCCCGTATTGCTCACGACACCGACTTGTGCATTCAGATTACCGCCTGTATAGAATACACCTTTATCATTGCTTAACGTACCGCCAAGTCCCAGATTTAGATTGTCATTGGCATTGATATGTCCACCCTGATTATTAAAAGTATTGGCAGAAAAATTCAAGGTATGTTTACTCTGCATCGTTCCATTTGTATGATCGATGTCTCCTGCAGCCATGATCATACCTTGCTTGCCAATATAGGTCGAGGCTCCCTGTAAATCTACAGAACCTGCCTGCAGCGTGAGATCCCCTGCTGCAAGATTGCTGCCATTCGCGTTTAGTTGATTTTGGGCAGTAAGATTCATATTGCCCGCTGTTCCCACCGTTCCATCCGCTTGTATTCCTGCCCCCAGTGTTCCTGTTGAGGCAATCGTCTGCGCTGTGAGATTCGTATCATTTGCAGCGGCTATCGTTCCTGTATTTTGAATCGCTGCCGCATTCACATTCATAGCACCCGTTGCATAACTCACACCGTTTTGTACAAGTGAATCCTTAGAGTCGATATGAATATTCCCGTCTGAAAAAGTCTTCCCTGCCAAAATAACGTTGCCAGCTTGGGTAACGGTTAAAGATCCATCTCCAGCAGAAATATTTCCCCGGCTGTTAACACCCATCCCTGTTTCTGTACCGATCATCGTGATTTTATTCGCGTACATACCACCTAAAGCCGATACATCTAAAGCAACACCACCAGATGGCATGGATTTTGATTCAAGTCTTGTTATTTGATCTGTATACGTAACATCATTTAAGCCAGTTGTTATATGTAAATCCTTTGCCCAAATACCGGCATTTACCTTCACCGCCTGAGCTATTATGTCAACACGATCCGTACCGTTACTATTAAAGCCGTTACCTTCAACGCTAACCGTTCCTCCTTGAACATGGAATTTATCTAAGCTGCCATCCGCTTTTATCATGGGCACTCCCGTTGTCAAAGTCCCTCGGGATGTATTAATAAAGCCAAAATTATTGCCGACAATTCCATTTGGATTGGCAATAATAACAGCAGCACGTTGACCTGCGACTTCCATATAGCCATTCATATGAGTCGGCAGTCTGCCCGTGACTTCATTCAAAATAACACTTGCGTTACGATTTAAAAAATTCGGATTTCCTGCAATATAACCCGCTAGTTGTGTTTTGAATATACCAGATTGGTTATTAAACACAATTCCCTGTGGGCCTACTTGAAAATTGAGATATTGATTGTGAGATAAGCCATTTGCATCTGGTGCCAAAATATTGACCAAGTTAACACCATTACCGGCTTGAATGAGTGTAGGATTTTTTCCGTGCGCTGGATCGGGAGTCACTTCCGCCGCTGCTGCCAGAACTGGCTGAAATGTGAAATTTAGAATCAAAAACCAAAGAGCCAGTTTTTTGTAGATCTTCCTTAATCGAAAAAGATGGTTCATACAAGGTTTCCTCGCTTTCTTATCTTTAATGAATCCGTTCATAATAGAATGCCTTTCCTTTACAGTTTCCAGTTACATTGAAAACCAAAGGTTGGATTGCCACTTTTCATAGATGCTGGTTCTTTTAGAGGCCAGCCAACAAAAATATCAAAGTTCACTTGACTAATATTGCCACGGAAGCCAACTGCTGTACCAACTAATATCTGTTCTGGTAAATCATTCACTCCGTTTGTACTCACATAACCATAATCAAGTGCCGCATAAATTTCTTCCGTTTGTTTTTTTAAGGGTATTGCCATTTCATTGCGTAGATAAAAGCCCTTGTCTCCCATCAGTGTTTCTTCACCATCAAAGCCGCGGACCGTATAGCGATTGCCAATACTAAAATCTTCGCTGCTGTAAAGACGATCCTGCGTATATTGTCCGCGCAAAGTCATCGTATAGCGGCTTGCCACGCCCCACAAAGATGCTGGCTTTTGCCAGTTAATTTCAGCCGTCCATAACCCATAGCGACTAGTTTGTTCTCTGCCACTATCATCTTGTGCCCCAAACCAGGGCAAACCTTGCCGATAGGCAAGTTGATAATCCCAAATATCTTGTTTTATGTATTTTCTATAATTTAGAGCAGTTTCTAAAGCTGTTGTTGCTTTTTTTTGAATAATAATTTCTGTACCATTGATATAATTATGGCTGCTGCTTTTTAAAAGAGCCATGGACACACTCATTTTACTATCTTTCGTTCTGCGAAGGAGTCTGTCTGCTTTTGTTGACCAGGTTTCTGTCTCTCCTGAATAAAGAAATGCATTCGCCGCATACGAGATGGTTTGTCTGTAATGATTTGTATAATAATTTAGGCTATATGTCCAATATCCATTTGGCAATGACCAACTAAAAGCATTACCATGAATACCTTTTTCTGTACCATTTTTGTCAGCATCTTTATTGTAAGTAAAGGAAAAAAGGTCATTGTTCCCTATCATGTTATCCTGACTATAGGTAAAAGATGTCTGCCATTTCCCCGTTCCATCGTTGCCAGCATTGTCCAACGATAAAATAAATTTTGTCGGGCAGATGCGTTTCATTTGAATGACCACATCTGTAAGTCCAGGCATTTTACCTGGTATTAGCTGAAAATCTACATCTTGCGAAGGAACCCGCTTGAGTTGTTCAAGTCCTTGTTCCAAGTCACGTAAATTGAGTAAAGCACCCGGTTTTACCGGAAAAGCACTTTGCCAATCAGCATGTCGCATCGCTGGCTCAAAGCGAATATCGCCAATGCGCCCACTCACAATCTGAATATTCAGTATTCCTTTCGATATATCTTGTTCCGGTATGAGTACTTTGCTTGTAATATACCCTCGATCAATCAGCATATTTCCAAGCCTTTTACTAAGTAGAGCCAATCCCTGCTGCCCTATGTTATGCTGACTATAACGATTCGCTTCTTTTTGCAGCCATTTAAACGCAGATAAATCATCACTCGTAATACGTATTTTTTTGATGAAAAAAGTTGTTGTTTCTGCTGGCAAGTCATCTCCGTCCTTGCTGTTTTTTGATTGTAATAAAACATCTTTTTGTTTTTCTCGCTGATTCCGCTCTTCGGAAAGTTGTCGATCTCGTTGCAGTTGCTGCTGTTCATCACCTATATTGCGCTCTCGATCATGCGGTGGAATAAGAGCAGCTTGAGCATAGCGGAGCTGAAAATCAAGCAAAACGAAAAGTAAAATCAAAATTTTCAATATATTATATTTTGCTTTCATTCTCTGGTACTCCTTTTCATTTTTTTCTTTTATATCGAGTAGTACAAAATGCCCATAAAAAATCGACTCTGCTTCATTTATAAAATCCAAAAAAATTCTATAAATAGTAATCAGAGTCGGTTCATCAACCTTATTATTCATCAATCACATGTAAGAATATCCACTAAATATGATGTTTCTAAACGAATCTTCCATGATTTATATTGTTGAATAACAGATCCATCTGTTACTACTTAGTACATTAAGAACTTGCTTATAATTCTATCCCTTATTACTTCTATCGGTGATTAGGTCTATTTACTTAAGTGTTAAATCTATAATTTTAAAATTTTTTTCAAAAAAAGTGGTTGTCACACGTTACAAAAATATGCAGCAGCTTTTTTTTGCAAAAAAAGAACTCCCAGGCTTTTAATCGTCTAAGAGTACGTGTAATTTTTAAGTATGCAAAAACAAAATATTACACAACGTTTGGGAGTTCTGATCAATTGCATCTTCCACTAAATATTGAATTTAAATTTCCAAAAGATGACCCCGTCCGCCTACTTCGCTACTTTGTTGAAAGAATGGATTTATCAGAGCTTTACCGTACATATTCTCATATCGAGAAAAATCAGGCGACGCCACGGTATATGCTGGAGGACAGTATTTATTCCCTATAAATAACGCAGCCTAAAAGAAAAGACGTACGAAAAACCCATTAGTAAATGGGCTTTTTTCGTACGCCTTTTTTATCCTTCAATATAAAAAATGATTTAAAACTGTTTTGTTCCGAACAAAGGAGCCGCCGCAGAAGTGAAAAACCACTTCATACGACAACCCCTTTTTTTCATATCAATATGGAAGATTGTCTCTTTATATAGTCAATTCATACGTTTTTTTAGAATTTCATTGTTACGCCTAAACCAAAACCATTATTTTCAAAATCGAATTTATCTCCATTAATTCTCAAATCATCATCTTTTGTATAATGATAATATACATTTAAGTCTGCACTCTGAGATAATGGATGGCTAAGACCTGCTTCAAAAGTAACTAAATCAGATCCAGCGGCTACAGTTCCCCATGCGCTAACTTCTTTACTCAATGGCACCTTGGACGTAATACCAACCTGTACTTTATTTTTTGCATCAATATCCTCAGAATCAATACTTCCAGCAATTCTGTGCAGACCAACAAAAGCATCTGTAGTTGGTGTCAATTTGTAGAGCACATTAAATTCTTGTGTATTTATATCCGTACTATCACCATAACCGTATTTGTCATTACCCGATTCTAATCCATGATACTTATATTGAATTGCGTATTTATCAGAAAGTCCTGTTGTAATACCCGCATCAATATTACTTTTCGTATTGAAATCCTCATCATTAAGAGCTGTTTTAGAATTGAAAATTCCTAAATCCACAGATGTTTTTCCTTGTTGAATATCCGTTTGAGGTGCAGCAAATGCTGTTACAGTCATAAGAGCTAACCCCATCGTCAATAAACATATTTTTTTCATGATTAATCCTCCTGTTTGTATGATTGCCTATTTTTAAAGACTTTTTCATATTAACTTTATATAGTATTCTATATAATTTCTTTAATTCCTGCTATTATTTTACATTAAAACTTCCCCTGTTAATTTTTTCTGCCATAACTTCACGCACTCATCTGCCTATAAAAAAATAAGCAAACAAAAAGAAACGTACAGCCATGAATTTTTTTGCTTTCATGTTTGTGCTTTTCTTCTTATTATTTTTTAGCGGCTAAGCTCTGCCTAAAGTCCTGCATCATAATATCATACGCAATATTCAAATCTTCATGCAGATTAAACAACCCCGATGAACCTACGATAAAGCACTCAGTTCCGGCATCTGCTAGCTCTAAAAAAGTATGCTTATTACAGGCACCATCAACTGCCAGTATATAAGAATAAGCATTTCGTGCTTTCCCCAGGGCCGCTTCATGGATAGATTTCATTGTTTCAGCAATAAAGTTCTGTCCGGCAAACCCTGGATCTACCGTCATAAACGTAAGCAAATCTAGATAATTCAGATACGGTTTGACCGCCTCCAGACTCGTTTCAGGGTTAAGGACAACCCCGCATTTACAATCGGCCTGTTTGATTTTGTTAAACAGACGAAATGCCTGACCACTGATCGTTTCTGCGTGCAAGGAAATAGAATCGGCACCAGCTTTTATCAACGGATCGATATACTGCTCAGGGTTCGTGACCATTAAATGACAATCAACCGGCAAATCCGTAATTTGGCGCAATCCTTTGACAAAATCCACCGATAAAGATAAATTTTTGACAAAATGTCCATCCATGATATCCACATGATATAAATCACAACGTTGATTCAAGATAGACACCTGTTCTTGAACTCGCATAAGATCCATACACATCAGAGACGGAGCAAATCTTATTTTCATTGCACAGTCTTCCCTTCCATAAGTTCATCGCCGTCGAGTTTTGCATTATAGATTGCTTTACAAGCCGAAATTTCTTTATGGTAAATCTGATCAAATAAATGTTTCAGATCAGCCAAAGAACTCTGGTGCGTAATCAAATCGTCCACTTCCAATCTGCCCATGTCGAGCATATGAACCGTATATTCCCACTCGTTTAGCGGCATGCTCATATAATACGAATTCCAAATCCCCAAAAGCTGCAATTCTTTTCTTAAAATGCTGCTGTGATTTTTCAACGCAAGCATCGTATCTTTCTGTGGATTTCCCAAAAGAACAATTCTGCCAAAGGTGCGGCTCAATTCAATCGCCGTATTCAAACCTCCTGTCGTACCGGTTCCTTCAATAACTACATCGACACCACGTCCGTTCGTTAGGCTCGAAATATTCTGGGCAAGCTTTTCATCTTTGACATTAAGAACCTGCAAGCCTCGCTGCTTTGCAAAAGAGATCTTCTCGTTCGATATTTCCAGTAAAATAACCTTTCTCACACCAAAAATCTGCGCCCAGCGAGCCGCCATAATACCAATCGGACCTGCTCCCACAATAACAAGCGACTCACCGGCAGTAAGTTTTGCTTTGCGAATCGCATGCTGTGCAACCGTTAAAGGTTCTGTCAAAGCGAACGTTTCCGGTTTCACCTGTGGATTTTGTGAAAACACGAGGTTCCACTTGCTTGGAATTAAGCAATACTGCGCAAATCCACCATCATTTCTTGAACCTAAATACTGATAGGCTATACATTCAGCATAATGTCCGGTCTTACAATTCTCACATTTCAGACAGGGAATGAGCGGAAAAGCAACCGCTGTTTTCCCTAGTAAGCCCTCGTTCTTACAGTCCCCCACTTCACTGACAATCCCTGAAAATTCATGACCAAGCGTCACGGGATAAACCTTCGTTCCTAGTTGATACACTCTTGGAATATCTGAGCCGCAGATACCACAAGCACTGATTTTTAGTAAGATTTCATCCCCTTTTGGTATTGGTTTTACCTTATCATCTAATGTGAATTCGTTGATTTTATGCAAACGCATCGCTTTCATGGAACGTTCCCCCTATTTTAACTTTTGCCCTGCTATATTATGACAGCTGCTTACAAAAGCCTGCCGATTTCAATACTGTTTTCTGATGGAATAATTTGTATTTTAATATCGATACCCTTTGCCAAAAAAACCTTCATGACACTGCGTTCAACCTCCGAAGCGGCAATATTCTTGTACAGCGTCTTTCTACCAGGCGCCATGCCCATACCGCCCAAATTGATTTCACCAAGAGCAATGCCCCCATCCATCAAGCGCTTATACGTGTCCGGAACTTTTGCCAAAAGGATTGTCGGTGTATCCAGACCATCCTTCAAAGCTTCAATTGCCTGATCGCAAGAATACACATCTACTTTGACCCCAGTCGGTGCGGCAAGTTCAATGACTTCAATCATAAAAGCATCTGCCGCCACTTTATCATCGATGACTAAAATCCGTTTTGCCGGACGCGTCTTCATCCAAGCGGTCATTACTTGCCCGTGAATCAACCGATCATCAATTCTCGCCAATACTATGTTTTCCATGAAATCACTCCTCTTTATTTTTCCGACAAAGTACTTTTATACCAGCTCTGGCGCCCGCACTCACCTGCTCAACCAGCTCACAAATCTTTGAACTTTCATCTCGTTCCAAAGTCAGCGAAAGCACCATAGGTAAATTCATTCCTGTAATGATTTGAATATCTGCTGACCTGCTCAAAAAGCCCACCGTATTATAAGGTGTTCCCCCGAGCACATCCACAAGAACGATCACCCCTGTTCCCGTATCTAGTTCAAGCAAGGCCACTCTCACCCGTTCCTTATAGGTTTCTGGATTTTCACCTTTTTCCAAAGGAACCGCCCGCATCTGCATTGCCGCTCCGGCAATCATTGCCGAACTTTCCATGAGCTGTTTGCATAGCTCTCCATGGCTCGTCAATAATACACCAACCATTTCGCTCACCTCATCTTAAAATTAAAATTCATCTTACCGCTGCAACTTTTATTGTGCTAACGGTGCTAAAATCCCCAATAAGGATGCGACAATCCCAACAACAAATAAAATCGCAATAATAGATGTTGGACTCATACGATTGGAAATCAATTTCCACACACCTAAAGTTGCTGCTAACGGAAGCATGCTTGGCAATAACGAATCTAAAACCTTCTGCAAATTGATACCCACTTCACCAACACTAAACTCAATCGGTGTAACAATGCCAATCCGCGTTGCCGCCAAAGACCCGATAACCATAAGCCCGACCACACTAAAAATTTCCGTAATACGATTCAACGTCCCCGCCTTCAAAAAACTCAAAACAGCGGTCTTCCCCTGCTTATACCCAAGCATGTACATACTATAACCCGTACTAAGCATGATCACTTTATACCCGACTTCAAAAAAGATTGGTCCGAAAATATTACCTGCCAGCGCCAGACTACAGCTGATTCCGGCCAGAATTGGATACACGATCCCCTGCGAAACCGTATCGCCAATCCCCGCCATTGGCCCCATTAAACCAGTCCTTACCGAATTAATATCTTCAGCGGTGATTTCCACACCATTTGCCGCCTGTTCTTCCATCGATGCCGCAATCCCGTGAATAACCGTCCCAATATAAGATGGTTCCGTATTGAAAAACACCATATACTTCTGAATTGCTTTCGCTCGTTCTGCTTTCGTTTTATAAAGTTTTTTAATAATAGGAATCATTGCATTCGCTGTACCCAAAGCCTGTAATCTTTCAAAATTGTAACAAGTTTCACTCGAATAACCGAGCAGCCAATGCTTAATCAAATCCCGCTTTGTCAGCTTCACTTTTGGCTGTACATCCATGCTTTCTACTTGCGAATCTGCCATTATTCAGCCACCCCCGTTTTCTTGTCCGTCGTAAAGAAATAAATAAGAACACCAATGATCGCGGCAAAAATCGTAATTGCCATTGTATCCAAATGAAGATAAACCGTCAGAAAATAACCCGCAAAGAAAAATCCGACAATCTTCTTTTTACTCAGATAACTCAGCAGCATCGCAATTCCAAGTGCCGGCATTAAAGCCCCGACTACAGAAAACGCTGTAATAATAGACGTTGGAATCGCCGCCAAAGCCCTGGTTGTCACATCACCGCCGTAATAAACTAAAATAAAGGCCGGAATCCCATTTAAGATAAAACTCAAAATTCCCGATGGTACATAATTCATAAACCGTAGTTTTGTTAAATCTCCTTCTAGAGCATATTTATCGGCTTTATGAATCCAAATACTATTGATGGTCATATAAGCCTGAAACGATAAAATCCCCAACAAGCTAAACGGTACCGCAAACGTTGGGGCAAGACTTGGATCGGCTCCCGAAATAAGCGTTAAGGCTGTCCCGAAAACGCCTGCAACCATAAGATTCCCCGGCATCGTCCCGCCTGCCGTAATCCATCCCAAATACGTAAGCTGAATATAAGCCGCCGCCTTCATACCTTCAACTGGCTGCCCCATCGCCAGTGCCACAAGAAAACCTGCCCACAAAGGATATAACCAAGTCCTTGTTATAACATGGCTTACCCACCAAGTACTCATGGTAGCAATAACTGCTACCAAAATTGCTGATAACATAAATAAAGTCCCTCCAATTTATTAAATTCACCTGCAAAAAACGATTCTCAACTTCCCCTCCTTCCTTTGCCTCTTTCCTGAAGCTTAACTGCCTACACATCACCTCCTCAAATTTCAGCAAAACTCAGTAAAGCACTTATTGTAATTAACAGAATTTTCCGATTTTATTTTTCACTTCATCCCACAAAACCAGATAGGATTATCCGCCCTTCTTATTGGAAGACCGACGGACTTTTACCTGCAGGGCAATATCAAAACCTAAGGCCTTAGCCAGCTTCTCCAACGTTTCAATCGTCGGCATCACTTTTCCATTTTCAATATTGGATATATGTTTTTGACTAACGCTGCTTTTCAAAGCCAATTCTCTCATGGTAAGATTTTGTGCTATACGTTCACTTTTAATATAAAGTACCAAGTCCCGTATCACTTTTTCCACCTCAATGTTTTAATTTCCTCATGTCCGTTGCTTCAACACGTAAAATGGATATTTTAATTTATAAAAATCTGAATTTCCTGAATATTATTGTTATACTTAAGTAAAATACGAAGATAAAATGGCTGCATCCCCTCCTTAAGCCACATCATTTTTTGGGAATTGAAATGTATCCTTTAGCAACGTAGAAATTTTTACCTGCAGGGCACGAGCCAGTTGCTGTGCCTCGATAATATTCGGGAAATATTTATCATTTTCCCAATCACTGATTGTAGTTTGCGGAAATCCTGTTTTCTGAAAAAGCTTGGTTTGCGAAAACTTTTTTGCCTGCCGAATTTTTCGCAAATTTTGTCCAAAGGTCATTTTCATTCCCCCTTCAAATGTCATTATAACGATGTAACGTTTATAAGTCAATGCCATATCGGTAACTATTTGAATTTATTTATGTTAAAATAACGATAACACGTTAAAAAGCAATCTGGTAATATGTCAAGCCCATAAAAATAAAGAATTGTAAACAAATCGAAAAAAAAGAGTACACTTAATAAACCTTTTCTT
>Ga0302191_10002792_pt1 | contig 10816 bp, 9 predicted proteins | sample II_Bog_E3_1_FD_198775 | JGI IMG/M metagenome (GOLD analysis project Ga0302191, IMG submission 198775) | Peat permafrost microbial communities from Stordalen Mire near Abisko, Sweden - II_Bog_E3_1 | ecosystem: Environmental > Terrestrial > Soil > Wetlands > Peat | place: Sweden: Abisko, Stordalen...
GAATATGTAAACCGGTCATCTGTGCAGGTAACACCAGTTGTAATTGAATTTTGAGCCCACAAGTATACCACCATTGTCATACCACAATGCGAGCGAATCGCTGGTGAGCCGGGCAATGTAGTATGCAACGGAACCGATCTGTAGTTGCATCAAATTGACATTGTCATAGAACCAAAAAGTGCTGTCATATGATCCGGTGGTAGATGCGAGCGCAAATGGCGAAGACAGGCCGTAGGAACGGTCAATGCACTGCAAGCCAAGACCTCCTGTGGAGACGGTGGGGGATATATAGGCTGCAGACCTGAATTCTATGTAGTTTGCCGCGGTAAAATTTTTATATGTTTTGAAATATGTCTTGTTTGTGTCTGAAGATAAATTAGTGCCTATGTAATACAATTGGGTATCTAATTGTTTCCAAACATACCATTTACCCAACAGTTGTGTCTCGGTCTGGTTTAGAGTAACTACAGGCTGGGGTGTATTAGTTTTTTTACAAGCCCACATCAGGCTTATGAATAACAAAAAAATAAATAATATTTTATAGCCGGGTTTGATCATTATAAATGGCTGCCTGTTATTTCAAACATTTGAAAACTAATGGTCACTTTTGTAAAGTTAGTTCAATATTTTTTTAAGTGACCGGGTCTAAAATCGCCTGTTCTGTTTAGCTTTATCTAACTTTTTGTTAAACTATCTGTTGTTGTTTGCGGAAAGCAAACCATATCACCTAATTTTACCCATTCCATATAACTTAATTATATTATTGTGAGACCACTCCGCCGTTTTTCAGTTTGTACGTTATTAGTTGCGTTTGCATCATTGTCTTTAATCTATACGAGTTGCAAAAACAAGTGCGGAAGCACAGTATGCCAGAATGGAGGGTCGTGTACAGACAGTAAGTGTGTTTGCCCTATTGGGTATTCAGGAAATGCGTGTCAAACGAGCTGGTCGCAAGATGCTATTGGAACTTATAACTGCACGCAAGGAACATGCACTCCGGCGTCCGCCGGAAAGGCTCCATGGCAGAGCGCGATTACCACAGCATCAACTAACGGAGGGTATTCTATAAGCATATCAAACTTTGATGGCAATCCGAGCCTTAGCGTCATTGCCACAGTAGACAGCGCTATTGACTCGTCCCAGAGTGTGCGTATCAGCGGTACAGGCGCGGGCGGAAGCGGCATAAATGCAACCGGTTCATTAAAAATCACCAATTCTCAGACAGTAATAAAATTAAACTTCCAGTCGTATGATGGAACGCTTGGCACATCGTGCAGTATGACCATGGTGAAGATATAATTTTAATGATCTATCCGGATCAGGAGTTTATTTGCTCCAGAAATTCTGTTATACATTTATAAGCATAAGCCAATTCGTCATCGCTGATGCAGTAAGGCGGGAGTAAGTAAATAATATTTCCCAGCGGCCGCATTAATATTTTCTTTTCGAGGAAAAAACGATACATCACGTCACGCAGTGAATGATGATAAGAGGGGGTATCGGTTTTTAATTCAATGGCGATGATGGTGCCGGTTTGCCTTATATCTGCTATTACAGGGTTAGTTCTGATAGTTTCGGCAAATGCTTTATGGGCATTCGCAATGCGCGACCTGTTTTCGCTGCAACTTTGCGTTAGTAATAGGTCCAGGCTTGCCAATGCTGCGGCGCATATAGTGGGGTTTGCGGTAAATGAGTGGCCGTGATACAACATTTTTGTTCGATCATCATCATAGAATGCATCGAAAATATCTTGTGTGCAGGCAGTAACGCCGAAGGGCATACTGCCACCCGTGATGCCCTTGGAGAGGCACACCATATCAGGCGGTGTTTGAATGTGATTGCACGCAAACAATGGGCCTGTGCGTCCAAAGCCTGTCATTACTTCGTCTGCGATGATCAATGCGCCATATTTACGGCATAGTACAAAATATTGCTCCAGTGTCCCGGGCGAATACATATACATGCCTGCTGAGCCTTGCACCAGGGGCTCTACGATAAAAGCTGCAACATCACCATTTTTTAAAATAGCTTCTAAAGCATCGATACTTGCCTGCTCTGATCCTTTACTTGCAAAGGGAACAAATGACACATCGAAAAGATACTCGCTGAAGGCTTCAGTGAAAATACTTCTGCCGCTTACCGCCATAGCGCCGAATGTATCGCCGTGATAAGCATTTTCAAGCGCCACTAATTTCTTCTTTTTAATGCCTTTGTTATTCCAGTATTGCATGGACATTTTTATGGCAACTTCCACCGCCGTAGATCCATTATCGGAATAAAATATTTTCCGCATCCCTTCCGGTAATATTTCCAAAAGACGCTCTGCAAGGCGTACCGCAGGCTCATGGGTAAACCCTGCAAATATGCAATGCTCCAAAACGGACAATTGCTCACTTACCTTTTGCGCTATATACGGATGACTATGCCCATGCAGGTTTACCCACCATGACGATATGGCATCTATATATTTGTTGCCATCTTCATCATGCAGATATACCCCTTCACCCTTTACGATAGCTATTGCTTCAGGCCAGGCCTTCATGGGTGTGTATGGATGCCAGATCACTTCACGGTCACGTTCTTTAATTGTGGGCATGTTTCAAATTCAAAAGTTAAAATTCAAAAGTTAAAAGAGCCTGTTTTATTTTTTTTGCGTAACCGGATATTGAAAGATTATCCAGTGTATCAAAATGTGGTATACGCGCAATAATCGGTACTTTGCTATATTGCTCTATAAAGGTTTCGGAAGATTCATTGGCATGTCCGTTTATTACCAGCCCCAATAATGGGATACCCCTGTTTTTCAGCACTTCTATGCTCAATAAGGTATGGTTAATACTGCCGAGATAATTCTGAGCCACCAGTATGGCGGGCATTTTATAGTATAGAACAAAATCAGCCATTGTAGTATTGGCAGACATAGGGGACAGGATACCGCCAGCTGTTTCTACCAGCAAAGTGTTTTCTGTTTTTGGCCAAACAAATTTAGTATAGTCGATGTCTATACCGTCTATAGCTGCAGCTGCATGCGGCGACATAGGTTGAGACAATTTTACGGCCTCCTCATGCACCCTGTTATTGCCGTTTGTAAGCAACTGTTTCAATGTAAGGGAGTCCCGTTCTTCCATGCCCGCCTGCACGGGTTTCCAGTAATCAGCATTCATAGCTTCGGCTAAGACGGCTGTTGCAATGGTCTTTCCTATGCCCGTATGTATGCCCAGTATTGCGATTGACTGCATTTTTATATTTATTTATAAATTTGCATTAATATTTGGTTTTTTGCCGTGCTTCCCCCGATTTCCGACCATTATGAATTAATGAGCCCCGGTAAAAGGGATAATATTTTTTTTTGTCGGCACAATTTTTACAGTTCTGATAAAAACTCATTTCAGGATGTATGAAATAGCTAGTCATTGTTCTGTATTTTGGCAAAAGTACATTTTATACGAGGCATATTAATAATCAGACATTTTTAACCATCGTTAATAAAATTATAAACCATTTTCAAAAAGTGTATAAACTATTATTTTCTATATTGTTTTTATTGCCAATGGAATTGTATGCGCAAAAAAAACAGGATAATAGTGCCGTAGAGTCGCTGCTAAAGGAACTATCTAAAGCTAAAGAGGATACCAGCAAGGTGGCATTACTGTATAACCTTACCGTACATTATTTAGAAAATGATCCGGACTTGGGAGACAAATATGGAGAAACAGGGCTAGCCCTGGCTGAAAAGCTGGGCTGGGAAAAAGGGATTGTGCTTACAGCTAATTTATTAGGAGACAATTATACCGACCAGGCAAAATATGGCCGGGCATTGGAATGTTACCTTAAAGCCCTAAAGCTGAACGTTTCATCGGGTCAAAAATTAAGAGAGGCGATAACACTTGACAAAATCGCTGGTGCGTATGATGAACAACGGAACTATGTCCAGGCCCTGGAAACAGCAAACAGAGCAGTGAAAATTACCGAAGACCTACAGGAGAAAAAAAGCATGGCACATTGCTACGGTGACCTGGGCAATATTTATCTTGATATAATAAAGCGCCCTGCCCGAACATCAGCACAAAGCAATTTGATTTCCGGTGACAAGAAAATTAACCTTAATAAATCTATTGAATATTCAACGAAATCAATCAAGATAGCCGAAGAGGTAGGAGACGTTGAGCAGTTAAAGGAAGCCTATAAAACCCTGTATGCCGCACAAAAAATGTCGGGAGATGTAAAAGAGGCATTGGCAAGTTATGGGAAGATCGTGGCTTTAAAACATACGCTGCTTAACCCTAAGAAGGCAAAAGAAATTGAACGAAAAACCCTGGAATATGAATATGGGAAACGGGAGGATTCGATGCGTGCACAGCAGAAACTTGCTGATGAAAAGCTAAAAGCCCAAACGCAGCTGGTAACGCAGCAACAACAACAGCTACAGATCACGAGTAAAACTCTTTCGGCAGCTGAGAAGGATAAAGAAGATGCCAGGGTGACGCTGGAAAAAACGGAACAAGACCTTGCTCAAGAGAAAAATACAACAGAGGAGGAACAAAAGAGACTGACTTTGGCAGAAGAAGAAAACGCACTCGCCGACTATAAATTAAAACTACAGAAGAGTGAGCTTGAAAAGCAGGACAGGGAGTTAAAAATCCACCAACGTGAACGATATTTTTATATAATCGGATTATCGGGTTTATTGGCTTTTTCTTTATTTGCGTACCGAAGTATACGCGTACAAAAGAAATATAACCTTGCGTTGGTAAAAGAAAAATACAGATCTGAACAATTGCTGCTCAATATCCTTCCTGTGGAAGTGGCTGAAGAGCTGATGGAAAAAGGGTTTGCTGATGCCAAGCATTTTGATAATGTAACAGTATTGTTTACTGATTTTATTAGCTTCACACTAGCGGCAGAGACCATGCCGCCAAAGCAACTGGTTGGGGAACTGCATATTTGTTTTAAAGCCTTTGATGAGATATTGGGCAAATACCATATAGAGAAGATAAAGACAGTGGGCGATGCATACCTGGCTGTTTCGGGGCTGCCGGTTCCCAATCCGAACCATGCTGAGGATGTTGTGGCTGCTGCAATTGAGATAAGAGACTTTATGCAACACAGGAAGAAACAATTTGGTGATAACACATTCAGTGTAAGGCTGGGTATAAATAGCGGGAGCGTGGTGGCAGGCATAGTAGGTGTAACTAAATATGCCTATGATATATGGGGTGATGCCGTAAATATTGCTGCCCGTATGGAACAGAGCAGCGAGGATGGCAAGATCAACATATCAGAAACGACATACGAGCTCATCAAGGATAAATATGAGTGCGCTTATAGGGGCAAAATAGAAGCAAAGAATAAAGGCAGTGTTGATATGTACTACCTGCTAAATCCTGTTGGTGCTAAACATCTTTTGCCGTTTCATTAAACCTTCAATATTTCAAAGAGCGAATCAACCTGGTCTTTAGTGTTAAATGTATGGAGGCAAATCCTTAGCCGCTCCATACCGGATGGCACAGTGGGATGAAGGATGGGTTTTACCTGCATGCCAGCCTTTTGTAATTTTGAAGCCAGCAATTTACTACGGTCATTATCTCCTACCACTAATGCTTGTATGGGGCTGCTGCTATCTATCCAGCCGTGCCTGCCCGATTCATTTATGCGAGACCTGAAATGTGATATGAGCTCGTGCAGGGGGCGATTGCTGAAAGTATGCTGCGACAAATACTGATAGGCGCAGTATGCAGCATGTATAGAGTGCCCGGGAAGGGCAGTGGTATAGATGAACGGCCGCGCGAAATTTATGAGGTACTCTTTCAATACGTTGTTGCCTGCTACTGCGGCGCCATGACAACCGAGCGCCTTACCAAAGGTGTGCACTCTTGCGAATACTTTATCCTGCAAGCCTAAGGAACAAACCAGCCCTTCGCCATGATTGCCGATAACGCCTGTGGCGTGGGCTTCGTCTACTATTAGTTGCGCATCATATGTTTCGCAGAGGCTTACCATGTTTGCGAGGGGGGCACTATCGCCATCCATGGAAAAGATGCTTTCCGTGACAACTATGATGGGGCCTTCTGAGGTGTACTTCTTCAGCTTTTCTTCGAGGTCACTCAGGTCGTTGTGGGTGAACTTATACTTGCGGGAAGAAGCACTGAGGCGTATGCCATCTATAAGGCTGGCGTGGCACAACTCATCTGAGAGGATGGTGGTGTGCCTGCCGGTGATGCTGGCCAGGAGACCCATATTAGCATCATAGCCTGAGTTAAAGAGCAGAGCAGCTTCCGCTTTATGAAAGGCTGCTATGGTTTTTTCCAGTATTTCTGCCTGCTCGCTGTTGCCAGAGAGAAGGCGGGAGCCGGTGGAACCTGTGGTATGCAAGCCGTTTTGTGCCGGCTTCATTAGATCAGCCAAAGTACCCGTTGTAACGAGGCCAAGGTAGTCGTTAGAAAAAAGATCGATAGGCGCGGCTTGTATGTTCAGTTTCCTGAGGTTGCCTGCCTGAACTCTTTCCTGTAGCTTACCGGCCAGGTATTGCTCAACACGGTTCATGCCGGGCTGCGTGTTTATGCTTGGCATGTTCATCGGCAAACGCAGCTTTTGGTGTCAGGCCGAGTGTGCGGAACATTTCTTTGTCAGCGTTGAATTCCGGGTTTGGTGTGGTGAGTAGCTTATCGCCGGCGAAAATAGAGTTGGCACCTGCCATAAAGCACATGGCCTGCTCAGCGATTGACAACTCGAGCCTGCCTGCTGAGAGGCGCACGGCAGAGTGCGGCATCACTATGCGGGCGGTAGCGACCATACGAACCAATTCATCGAATGGTACGCGGTCATTGTTGGCAAGGGGAGTACCAGCTACGGGAACGAGTATATTAATAGGCACCGACTCAGGATGTTTGGGCAGGTTGCAAAGGGTGTGCAGCATGCCTATGCGATCGGCATCGGTTTCACCGAGGCCTATGATACCGCCGCTGCAAACGCTGATGCCAGCCTCACGCACATGCTCCAGGGTATTGAGCCTGTCGGCATAGGTGCGGGTGGTGATGACCTCGCCATAATGCTCTTCTGACGTATCTATATTATGATTGTATGCGTAGAGGCCGGCTTCGGCAAGGCGTTCAGCCTGGTATTGGGTGAGCATACCGAGTGTACAGCATACCTCCATACCTATATTATTAACGGCCTTGACCATATCGAGGACACGGTCGAAATCGCGGTTGTCACGAACCTCGCGCCATGCGGCACCCATACAGAAGCGGGAAGCGCCACCTGCCTTGGCATTCTCGGCAGCATTGAGCACTTCGTCCACCTTCATGAGGGCTTGTACTTTTACGCCTGTGTGAAAGCGGGCTGCCTGGGGGCAGTAACTGCAATCTTCTGAGCAGCCGCCGGTTTTTATGGAGAGGAGGCTGCTGATCTGCACCTCGCCGAAAACGTGGTTGTGGCGATGCACATTTGCGGCATCTAGCACTAATGATAACAATGGACGTTCATAAATCTCACGTATCTCTTCCCTGGTCCAGTTGTGGCGTATATCACTCATGTTTTTAGAAATTTGAAAGGGCGAAACTATTTGATTTTTCGGAGTAATGGAAATTTTAGGTCTGAACCTTGATTTGCATGATCAAACGATTTTCTTGATATCCCTTTGTATGCCAAGAAATATCACACTTTCCTGGAGAATTTTTATTTTTAGTTAAGTTATTGATTTTCATTGTTTTGAATCGAATAAATGTCTCGAAAATATCTCGATTTTATCACGCGTGAATTTTGTAATATGTAGAGCCTCACCCCGGCCCTCTCCAGGGAGAGAGGGTGAGGTGGAATGAGCGTCGGAATCGTGTTTCGGAATAGTTACAGTTGAAATTATTTTTCATTTGTTGGTGTTTTGGAGATTTACAGTTGATCTATGTTGATTTTTTTATGATTTTTAAGTGGGTTTCCAGTATTGATGCGGGTTTTGGCGTTTTTTTGATGATTTTTTCAGTTGATTTTTTTGTTGAAAAAATGGTTTTCAGTTGATTTTCTGTTTTTTCGTGTGATTAATTAATAAAATGATTAATGTATAATTGTGTTTTGAGGGTAAGTGGATCCTTTGAATTTAATAGCAAGTTCGGATAAGAATCCGGAATCGTAAAAGGGTATTTTTTTGTAGTGATTGTCACGCCGTTTGCGTAGTAGAGGGCCGGATGTTATTTCATGTTGCCTGCTCTGCGGCTCTTTACTTTCTTTTGCGTCGCCAAAGTATTGTGTGAAGATGCTTCCTTGCGTGCCAATGACACATTGCCTCATTCTATCTTTACTAAGGTAAGATTGTGCTTGGAGGCAAGCTTTTCCAAGAACGCTTTTTCCCTTTGCTGGATTTGTTGTTGATACTTAGCGACACCCTGTTCTACATATGCTGCTCCTTTTGTTAGAAGATTATAAAATGCTTCCGCCAGTTTCCGGGCACCTGCCTTTATTGCTATCTTACTGTCTTTTTTTGCTTTTAAACGTCTCATAAATGCGCCTATTGCAATATGCTTGCTATTGAGCAAACCCTGAGCAATACTTCTAAATATCTGCCCTGCTTTGCTCCCATTGCGCATTTTTATTCGTCGTTGCATTTTTCCACTTTGGTTGCATATTGGTGCTAACTGGCACCAACTAACAAAATGCTTGATTGTTGGAAACCGCTCCATATCTGTGCCGACCTCTCCTAAAAGCCGCAATAGCGTATAATCATTAACCCCTGACAAACTATTGCCATCAACACCATAAATGTTCAGTAGTTTTTGATGCAGGTCTGTAATTTTAGGTTGATGATGGCGTACAAGTTTTGGTGCAACTTTACCTTCTACAAAAGATTTCCCTTTTTGCAGTTCGTCCAACAGTTCTTCTATCTTTTTATCTATAGTAATGATATGTTGCTGATGCAGTTTCCACATATATAGATTTTGGGCAAGCAGAAACAGCCAACTTTCATTATAATTACCTTCCAGTGCTTTAATTACTTTTTCTGCTTTGTTATCTATTATCCTGCTATCGCATAGCAGTAATAGTTTGCCAGGATCCCTCTCGCCGTCAATAATGGCCTCTATGAGCCTAATCCCGCTCGCTCCATGTATTTGTGATAAAACAGTTGTGAGTTTTATATTCATTAACTCAAGACACTTTTGCATTTTATTTACATAAGCACTTCCCATACTAATAATATCTTCCCTTTCTCTGACCATCATGCGGAGTTCCTTTAGTTTACCTGATGGAACATAACTCTGCCGTACCAAGCCTGCTGAAAATACCTTTTGTATCCAACGGCAATCTTTAGGATCGGTTTTTCTTCCTTTTACTTGTTTTACTTCTTTAGGATTAACAAGACAGACCTCTAATCCGGCCTGTTCCAAAAGCTCGTAAAGTGCTATCCAGTATACGCCGGTTGCTTCCATACAGACCCGTTCTATACCCCATAATTGCAAGTCTGATACGCATCGTCGATAATCTGCTGTAAAGGTTTGATATATAAATACCTCTATCCCATCAGGAGAAACAAATATTTTTTCTGCGCCAATATCAATGGCCGCTGCTCGAGCATTTACCTGCTCAAATGTGATTACTTTTGCCATAAGTTTTTGTTTTAAAAAGCAGCCCTCGGCTCAAAGAACTTAACATTAAGGCATACTGCCAAACGGGAATACTGCGGATAACAGTATCACCAAAAATTGATGGACGGTTCTTTGAAGCAATACTCAGCGGCAGGTAACGACACTAAAGCAAGAGAGTGCTATATTGCCTTGGGTTGCTTTTGCCTTGCAAATATCCGTATTGTCATTGGAGGTTGATTGTAGCATCGCTAAATAGAAGCTCAGCATGACAAACTCGAAGATTGCTTTGTCGCAGCCTCGCTTCAGGCTATGCTTTGCTACTCGCAATGACGCCTGTTGTGTTAAGTGTGTTTTAAAAGTACAATTGGATTGCAGGTTACACCAATAGATTATTGATATTTTTTAACTGGTCGGGGGCTAGTATTTGCGCCAGTTGCACGTCGGGTATGTTGCGTAGTTCGCTTACTATGCTCAGAGCATCATCTTCGGGGTTGGCTGTTTGTATCAGCCACAGATAGTCGAGCTGGCGGGTTTCGGGCAAGAGTGATTCGTTGCCGTTTTTCAGTTTATAGAGCAAGTATTTATGGCTGCTGTTGGGCAGGTGGTATTGATAAATGGGGAAGTAGTATTTACTGTCTTTTTTTTGCAGGCATAAATTCTGGTCGGGGTCACGCAGAAAGTTGATGTCAAAATGCTGGTTGAGTATCCAGCAAATACGGTATCCCTGCTGTGCAGTGCTGATGCCGATCATGGCGGTGTCTTCAAAAAAATCGTCCTGCATCGCGGATGTATCCAAAACTAGCTTTGCCATAGGTGTCTTTTTTTGCTTTTAATGATCAAAGGATAAAATTGCACCCCATTATACAGACGTAATGTATTGCGTCCATGATATAGAGATGCAATACATTGATCCGTGAAGTAGAGATGCAAGGTATTGACCCCATGGAGTGGAGGCAATGCATCGATCCCATGAAGTAGAGATGCAAAGCATTGACCCTATTAAGTGAAGGCAATGCGTGAACCCTCATTAAGTGGAGGCAATGCATTGCGTCTCTACCCGGACCACTAATATCCGAACAAACAATTGGTTTAAAAAATCATTTTCATCCCTTAAGCAGTATACTTTGCGAGATATTAATGATTTTCTTAAAAAATACCACTTCAAATTTCCTACATAATTGTATATTTCCAAAACAAATTATACAATCATGACTTCCGGACTAATTATTTTGGGCTTGATCATC
>Ga0302191_10002798_pt1 | contig 10807 bp, 6 predicted proteins | sample II_Bog_E3_1_FD_198775 | JGI IMG/M metagenome (GOLD analysis project Ga0302191, IMG submission 198775) | Peat permafrost microbial communities from Stordalen Mire near Abisko, Sweden - II_Bog_E3_1 | ecosystem: Environmental > Terrestrial > Soil > Wetlands > Peat | place: Sweden: Abisko, Stordalen...
TAGAGCGAAGATTTGATGATCTTAATTCCTTTAAACCATTAAAAAATCGAAAGGTATTTCGTTAGTCTTGCATGGGCTTCTTGAAGCAAAGTGCAAATGGTGGTAACCAATTAAGTATGAAGATATGGTAATAACTGAAAAGTAGTAATATTAAGTAGGCAATGTAGATCAAAAGAAAATCCAGCAAACTTAATTTGGCTGTTGAGGAAATAAATCCATATGAATGATAGAAATCAATCTATTTATTATAGACACTAATTACCAATATAAAATAACTTAAGAAAAACACATAGATTTACATTTTGTTGCCATCGATCATAAAATAAATGTATCTTTATCTTGGTTAAACAATTTAGCTAAAATTCTCTTAAAACAGTCTAGAATTAAATTTTGGAAGAAAATACGTTATAATAATAATTTTGATATATAATTTTATTGAGAAAGTAATCACTGGTGACTGAGGTGGGAAATTATTTTACTAAAGTTTTCTTTATGGATCTGTAAAACAGCATTATGATCGGAAGTAGGAAGTTATTTCAAAAAAATAACCTTATTATTATGTATAATTTTTTATAATCCAACGCAAAGCTATTTTGCTTTATATTGAAGGTTTTTGTCCAAACAACTGATAATAGAAGCCTTGTAAATGTGATTGACTCCTTTTGACAAATATATTTTCATTATTTCCCTACAGATTGCCATCAAAATAGATTTTTCAATCTAAAACAATTTTTACTAAGAAGGCTTTGCTTTAAGTTAATTATCTTTCTGCAGAATAGCTACTGAAATCTTTTAGGCTATACATTTATTAGGCTATTTTGCAAATATCATACTGGCCACTTGTGAAGAATTTAATGAAGTGGAGGAAGAATGCTTGTTTGATTTTCCAATTTTTTAGAAATAAGTCAGTTTATTACATTAAAAACTACTACTTTGAGGAGAATTTAATAATTTATAGGGATGGATTGGTAAACTAACTTAGGGGATTTCAAAATTGTTAGGATTAAAATCCTCGACCCATCCATCAGAATTAATTTTGCTCTACTTTTTATTTGCTAAGTAATCCTAGTGAATTTCGCTCAAATACTTGACAATTTTATTTCTAGTGTTCTATATTCTTTACTCTCCAATGTTATTACCACAAAGTTCAATAAGTAAATCATATTCTTTTATCTTCTGATTTATATCCCATTTTAGCACAAACAATCTATCATCTAAAAATAACAGTTGTTGCAGATGTTGGAAAGCCACTTCCATTCTCGAGTTTTCATATAAATGTTTTTTTAGGTCACTAAAAAAGCAAAATTTAGAATTGCGATTGTGGACGAGAAAATTTATTGTATAATCAAGAGCTCGAAGAATTTTAAGTAAGGTTAAGTGAGCTCTTCCAATCGAATATTTTTGAGAACTAGAGAGTAAATATGAGTATTTGCTACGAAGGGGAGAAGCTTTAAGAATTGTCTAGATTTTGTTATTCGAAGGTATTACAGTAGGAATTTTGTCAAGGCTGCTGCTAAAATTTGAAGAAATTGAGCAACTGTAGCTATCTGCTTCAAATTGTTTAATATAAGTTTAAACACATTTGGCCTTCTTTTATTTAATTATTTATTTACTAATGACTGCTTTGATTACATGTTGTACATTTCTAGTGCTCTCTTCGTCTAGAGATTCTAATCGAATTTTGGAGTTGGGGAGACGAATGGTTTTGGGCCTCGAGTTACTATTTTAATCTACTTTTGAATCTGTTTTTCCTAAAAAATACTCTTTGTTATTTGTATAATTGTAATATTGTGAGATCTATATTTTAGGCTGCTTAAATATCTGCTGCTGTTTTTTCTTCTACATGAAAACTAATACGGCTATTATCTATAATCATGGAAAGTGGTTTATCATTTAAATGTATTTATATATAAAATAGTACTGAAATTAATTTATCTATTCTTTTGCAAGAACAAACCTAGATTTCTCCTTAAAATTTATAGTATTCATTGGCTTCCCTTAATTAGCAATTATCGCAGTTCTGTGCCATCTATTTCAGTGAATGATAGTAATTTTACAAAGAAATTATAAATTATAAAGATTATTGCTATTTCAGTTTGGGAAATCCTTAATAAACAAACACAGCACGAAATTTTAGACAGTAACCCACATTATCAAACTTATTCTTAACTAGAATACCGATTAAGATTTGAACCTTCTATATTTAGCTAAATTATTGCAATAAAGTTGATCTTTGATAATAGGTCAGTAGGAAATCATAAATTTTAAATCTATCCATCTTACAAAAAGCCCCTTATTATGTTGTAGCAGAATTCAATATCCAAGATAGATCTTTCAGAAATAGTAACTCCTTATTTTCGAAAGAGAAAACATTTTTGAACTGCAAAAATTATATTTTTATCTTTTATATAGACTTATAGACTCCGCAATGCGGATAATTATCTTTTAGATATTTGCTTCCTAACGATTGATCTTTAAATTCAAGGAGAAGCATACAATAATTAAATTTTAATGGCTTTTGATCATTTCTTTGGTCGAGCAAAGCACTTTCCCAGTTTGCAAGCTTCACAAAGTTCAGCTACATGACCGTGTATTTCTTAGTTCATTTTGTGACGATCATCTTTGTGCTTTGGTTTTGGAACTTAATCAAGAATTGATGCTAAAACAATATTTGCGCATCTAGCGAACGTCTTTAATTGTGATTAATAAATTCTCGGAACGCCATATTGACCGCAACTAGCACATTGCATACGATAAATAGTGATTCCGAATATTAAAAGATAAGGATATTTTCTTGTTTTCAGTTCTTAATGCTTTTTAAACTGAATATTCATTTCAATAGTTCCAACTATTGACGTCCATTTTTTATGTTCACAATTTTAGCAATGAAGATGTAGTTTAACTTTTCGTGTAATTGATCTTCTCTTTAATTTTTCCTCACATTGATATTTTCTTTTCCTTTTAGATGGTCCTTCAATTAGTAGGTATTCTTCTTCATCATTTTAATTTTCTTCAATTTTTAATTTTGATTCCCCTTTTTAATTTGCTTCGATTTTTAATTTTCCTTCATCCTTTTATTTTCTCTACATTTTTTATTTGTTTTCACGCTTTAATTTCTCTTCACTTTTTAGTTTTTATTAAATTGTTTGTTGGGCTTTTATTTTTTATCTTTCTGCAGCTTTTTATCCTTTTTCAACTTTTTATTTGTCTTAATTTTGTAATTTCTCTTCAATTTTTTGCTTTCTTGCAACGATGTATTTTCCTTCAGCTATTTGGTTTTCTTCTGCTTTTTCTTCATGTTTAATGCTTTATTTTTCTTCAACTTTAACTTTAACTTTTAATTTATCTTGAGTTAATTGTTTTTCTTCAGCTTTTTATGAATGGTTGACTTTTTATTTTTCTCCATCTTCTTGTCTTCTTTCAATTTTTTGTTTTTCTTCAGTTTATTTTTGTTTTTTTAATCTTAATTTTTCTTTAATTTTATATTAATTCTCAAGTTTTAATTTTTTTCGATATTCATTTCTTTTGTAGTCTTCCTCATACAGATCGGATGAGTAAAGGAAGTCGTACTAATATTAATCAAGATCCGCAAGAGATTCTTTAATAACTTATAGGCATTCTTTGGCTGAATAAGTTCTTTCACCAATTGCTGGTGAAATTTTAAACTCTGCATTCACTTCTTTTCGAGTATAGGGTAAATTGGTTTTTCCTTCATCTCTGCTTGAGCATTACGAGTGGCTTTAAGAGCTGAGTTATCTTTCCATCTTTTGTTAATCTATAAAATATAATTTAATGGAGAATTATTATTGTATTTTTTTCAATACACACATACTATAAGATTATGTGCTATTTTTATATCTATGCTATCACAATGTAATGATATAATTCTCAAATGAATATTAATACACAATCTCTTAACAATAGAAACTCAAATAGAGTAAGAAACTACAATAAACTGAAAGAGACAAAATAATGTATATAGTAAATCTCCATTTACTTTTATTCTTCAGGAGCTGTAAAAACTTCGATGAAAGTTTAATAGGAATATACTGTTATAAATTTATATTAAAAGAGCATAACGATTTTCAACATATCAAATGAATTCATTGGAGATGAATCGAGACTATTGTTGCTCGCTGTCAAATTAGATACAATATTGAAGTTTTAAACAATGCTCATAAATATTTATCAGTCAAGACCAATGACATTCAACAAATTGATCTTTAAAAGTTAACCGAAGTTTATATAATAAATGATTCCTGTAAAGATAGGTAATATATTTCAGTGGCCCTTTTCAGTATGGTAAATTTATTTAATATTATATATTCTAATCGTTGCTAATTATCTGTATGATAAAAATTAATGCTGAGTTAATCAATTTAAAAAAAAACTCTTTCGCCGGAAGGAAATCATTTGTTTTTTTTAAAAGCCTACCCTCGAGATAAATGTGTCTAGAAATTACTTATGTGTCACCAACCACACAGAAGGTAAGAGTAAATAATAAAATCGTTTAATTCTTTGTTTTTAAGATTTAATTAATTGTTTTATTCTTGTTTAAATTTTCAAATATACCTTTTTCTTCATATATTATTTTTATGAAAGTTGAAAGTAGAACCTCATGAAAATATGATCTTACAGCGGATTGAAAAAATAATGAATTATTAATTTTAAATATAAACTCACGCAATAGAACTGAAAGCTTGCTCGCTTCATAAAATCTCGAAGAGATTTCCCTTAAAACAATTTTCATCATTAATAATATAAGACATCAATTTTAAGTTATCAATTATGATCAAAAAAAAAATACAGATCTTTCTATTATAAGAATTAAATTTTAAAGGTTTTTTGATCATTTCTTAGCCCTAGCAAAGCATCGCCCTCGTTTACAAGCTTCACAAAGTTCAGTTACATGACCGTGTATTTCTTAGTTCATTTTGTGGCGATTATCTTTGTATTCTGGCTTTGGAACTTAATCAAGAATTCCTGTTAAAACGATATTCGCGCTCTTAGCGAATGTCTGTAATTGTGATTAATAAATTCTCGGAACTCCATATTGACGGCAACCAGCACATTACATACGATAAATAGTGATTCCGAATATTAAAAGATAAGGATATTTTCTTTTTTTCATTTCCTGATGCTCAATAAATTGAAAAAACATTTCCATTGTTCCCACTATCGATGTCCACCTCTTATGTTCGCAGTTTCTACAATGAAATTGTAATTTTACTTTTCGCCTGATAGATCTTCCTTTTAATTTTTCCTCTTTTTTAGCTTTTTATATTTCCTCTTTTTTTAATTTTTTTTTATCTTTTAATTTTTCTTCTGCTGTTTATTCTGCTTCAATTTTTACTTTTACTTCATTTTTTAATTTTCCTTTAACTTATTATTTTACTTTAGATTTTTATCTTTCTTCAGTTTCAATCTTTAATTTTTCTTCGCCTATTTATTATGCTTCAATTTTTAATTTTCCTTGAATTTTTTAATTTTTTTCAAATGTTTATCCTTCTTCATCTTTTTATCTTTCTTCAATTTTTATTTTTTCTTCAATTTTTAATTTGGCTCCATCTCTTTTTTAAAATTTTTTACCTTTTTGTTTGTTTCTGTTTTTGTTTTTGTTTTTCTTATACATATCAGATGAGTATAGAAAATCGTACTAATATTGGCCTATGTCATCAAGAGCATCTTTAATAACTTAGAAGCATTCTCTTACTGCATAAGTTTTTTAATTAATTAAAGGTGAAATTCTAAAATCTTCATTAATATCTTTTCGAGTATAGGGTAATTTTTCTTTTATTTCATCTATGCTTGAGCTTTAAGAGTGGATTTAGGAGCTGAGCTATCTTTTCATCTTTTGTTAATGTTTATAAAATATAATTTAATTGTGAATTATTATTGTATTTTTTCAATGTCCAGCATACTATAACATTATGTTCTATTTTTATATCTATGCTGTGAAAAAATACTCAAATGGATATTAATATACAATCTTTTGAAAATAGGAACTCAAATAGGATAAGAAACGACAATAAAATGAAAGAGACAAAAATAATATGTATCATAAATCTTTATTGGGGTTTTCCTTGAAAATTTGTTTATTAAACTTTAATATAAATATGCTCATTCTAAATTTATATTAAATATCAGTAAAATTGATATTTATTGACGTTGCTGAAATATTGAAAAAGTTCATCTGTTTAGTTAAGATACAATGTAAATATTTTATTTATAGGTGGTATCTCAGTGAAGAAGTTAAATTGGTTCTTCTGAAATACATGAAAGTTGAGGCGCATGGTGTTTATAATAAATTATTATTGTCCGTTATTATTACAAAGATAACAACCAATTTAGAGAACATTTTTTAAGAATAGAGTTGAATTTTACTTTAAGATCTATTTAATTTCAAATATTATTCGATTAATATTGATACCTTATGGAGGAATAACAATCCACTCATGTAGAATAAAAATGGAGAAAAGGAAAGTAACCTTTCGAAGGCGGAAAATAAAAATTTGCTGCTATTCCAAGATAAGAGCGTTCTGCCTATAACAAAGATATGCTTGAGACCAAGCAACATACTAATCCTCCTCCGATAATATTTAAAAAATAGTATCCATCTTCTGGCAAATTTCAATATCAAGGTTATTCTCTTCATTATCACTCTATATAAAATACAATGACTCCAAAAGCAATATTAGTTCACTTTCATGGACTTAACGGGCATGGGGGATCATCAGATTATTTTTCAAGTGTAATTGCTGATAAAAATAAAGAACTCAATATATATGTGATGGATCAGCTCAATTTTGGACAATCAGAAGGTCCTTTTAGGGGAGAAATAAGATCATTTTAAGATTGTATACAACAAGGAGAAGAATTTATCAGTTTTATAGTTGCAAAATTTAAAGAGAAACCCAAGATTTTTTTAAGTGGATCCAGTTTTGGAGGAACCATTATATTTAAAATGATTATCAATAAGCCTTAAAGCTACGCTGGCGTATTGTTCATTACCCCAGCACTTCGAAATTTAGCAGAGCATCAACCATATTTAAAGAAAATGGCCAAAGTTTTAGGATGGTTAATGCCAAAAACTCTTTTCATACCTCAAAAATTCGGAGGATCAACAAAATATAATACTGAATAAATGATAAAAAATGATCCATATTTTTATAAGGGAAAAATAGTTTTGGGTTCAATACGAGTTCTCCTAAATTCTGTTGATGAAATTAGCCGCCTATATAATCTTTTCAATATTCCCTATATAACATTCCAAGCCGGAGTTGACAAATCTGTAGACACTTTTGCAGCCTTAGATCTTGAAGAGCTTAGCCCTTCCAATGATAAAACTACAATCTATTGTTAAAAAATGTGGCACGCTGCCTTTTTAGAAGAGGAAATTTAAGGGATTTCTTGGAAATGCGGATAATGGCTTAAAGATCGAATTTGATTTTTGTAAATTTAGATCATAATCACTTATTTATGATTAATTTAACTTGAATATAATCTAAACAAAAATCATTTCTCATATAACATTGCAAAAGACTTTTGATTTGATGATTGCTGTTAAAATTAATCAACTTAAGCTCATTTTTTAAATTTTTATCTATCTGAATGCTCGTTTTACCAAGGTAAGAACGGTTAGTTTGAAAATTTTTCCCAGTCAACTCTATTTATAAAACTATTATTGGGATCTTAATGGACCCTCTATTAATTGTTATTTTTGTTATTTTTGTTTTGTATCTTTATTTTATATGTTACATTTTTGCCTTATTTTCGCATCCATTTTGAAATTTATCTCTGATTTTTTGAAGAACATTCATTAATATTTACAGTGAAATTGTTTAGTCGTTTCAAGTTTGATAGGAATTCCTGCCTATTTTCTCTTTTTGGAAAAACGATCTTATTAATTTATAGTTAATCTGGTATATCTTTTAAAAAATACAGAGGATTTTTTTAGTCTTTTGCCTCCACTTGTTAAGAATTATGATGAAAATCTTTATATTTGAATCGTTTGATTCGATTCATAAATCGTTTGTTTAATTCTTTTCGCTGTTGAAGTCTTAAACTTTAAGTTATTTCTTAAGGATTGAGTAAATTTGATTTTAAAGATTGTCTGCTTTTTGATATTTACAAATTGACTTCATTGATAATACAATTTGCTCTGGTCCGCATTTATGATTTTAACTCACGATCTATTGTTAAAAAAGCTGTCCTACTCAGTATAAATGCTGATTTGGGCTCGCTTAATGATTGTTTCATGTGAGATTTTCTATCTTTATAACTTAGACTGTGCTAATTCTTGACGAACCAATCAGTTTATCTTAATTTACTCTTCTGAAAATTATGATTTAGACCAATTATTTTTTATGATTTTTACGATTATCGATACGCAATATTTGATTGAGGGTTGGATTTAGTTCTTTTTAATCCACCTTCACACTGAGATTATCCATTTATTGTAATTGTTTTATGCACTTAGACATTTTAAACTGCTATCCTTTCCATTTTCTCTTTAAGGGATTTTGTTGGTTTGAAAATACAAGTATCATTGAGATGTTTTTTAGTAAATTTATCAGTAATCACCTGCTTCAAAAGATGTTTAACTCCCATTGATGGTCTCGTCGGTTGAGCAATCTTTTTTTGAGTCAAAGATTTAAATATTTGCGGCTGCTTTTTGGGTGATTTGACGATAAATATACTGGTAAAGTCCAGAAGCTCAGAAGGGGATCTTTTGAAGATTCCACTTTCTTTCATATAAGATTATTAATTTTATCTAAATCAATTCTAATTGCTGTTTTTGTTAATTTCACAATAACTTTAATCAAACAATTTTTATTGTTTTGCATTTAATTACTCATAATTCGTATTCGTGAGGAAAATATATGAGTTATTGGAATTATGAATACGTTCATAAGTCAATATAATTTATGTAAATATACTTATTATTATTAATATAGAGCGAAATGTTAATTTCATATATTAAATAATACTTCTGATTGTTCAAGATAGTGTTATTCAAAAGTAATAAGAAAAAAAGATGCATTAAGAATCATGAAGAATACATTTTTTATAAAAAATATAATTAAACCTTTCATAATAATTTCAATAGAACCTAATCATAAAAATCAAGATATTTTCACGATAAAAATCATTTTTCAATCCACTGAACAGGAATAAATGCTTAGTTCTTTCGTTTTTCTCTTTAAATACTCTGAGATATTTCTTAGCAAATACGTTGACTTAATACATTACCTTATTTTGCAGATTGCTGAAGTTTCTTCCAGTGAAAATGGGTGGGTTTCTGATTAATTTCATCCTCAATTTCTTCTTTATAATAATCTTATTTATGGGATTTGAAATGATATTTATCTTTTTATAAATGTAAATTTTCAGTCGCTCTCATATGCTTTTCTGGAAGTTTATCATTCCTCGTAAACCCGATATTTGAATCTAATTTGCTTGGTTTATGTTCAACTCCTTCATCAATTGATATTTTATCTTCGAGCTAAATCATTTTTTTCTAAGGAGAGAGATTGACATTCATTGTGAGATTTTTTTAGTAAGTTCTAAATACCTCAGAAATAACTGATGTATTTTCACTTATATCCGAATCTTAATCATATTTGTACTAGTCTTAATTGACTTACATTTTTTTCCGAGTCTTTTTAATTGAGGATAGAGTGGTTGGTCTTTCGTATTTTAACCCTTAGAGTTGATTTTCCTAAAAGAGAAAGCTGATGCAGTGCTACAAGAAGATTAACCTCTTAACTATGGACGATATGTTTAGATGATGAATAATTTCTTAGCGGCAGGAATAGATATACTCTATTAAAGGCCAATCAACCATCTTCTTTTTGCTGTTAAAGATTGAGAACAGGTAATATTTGATAAAATGGAAAAAATTAATATTTATATTAGTGCTGTCGAGCCTTTACTATAATCCCTAGTCCTGTTTTCTATTCTTTCCAAAGAAGATATCAAGGCCAAGAGCAATTTCATAGGAAAATCCAGTATAGGCTTGAACAATAAACATCAGAGCCATTACCGCCCCAATTAATCCTCCCATAAATGAAAATACTGAAGAAATTTTCTGCACTTGTCTTGTATAGACTTGTGAATTTGCTGATTTTATTATAACTAATTATAAATATGGCACACCATCAACTACCTGCACAGCATTTGACATCATAGAATCCTCAAATGAGTATCCTTGAAACGATTTTATATTCGTATAAGGCCATATTGAATAATCAGTATTAATAGTAAAATCGGTAATCTCACAAAAAGCGAGAGATCCAATTGTAGGACCAAAGTAAAGAAGCTTTCTATCTTCAAGTGAATAACTAACATAATTTGGCTCAGAAGGATTTACGATCGATTTAATATAAAATAGGGTGAATTAAAATGCATTGGCATTAATGGTGGCCATGGCATTAAATTAATCTTGGCTTGCACAAGTCTGGTTAAGAGTGGTACCATTTTGACACGGAAACACAAAATAATTGATCCATTGAGATGTTGCTGATGATCTTTCTCCGTATAAAGGATAAACATCATTTATAGGAGGACAGAGCCAATTACTTATGCCTAATTTATCAAATCTGTCTAATACAGAGGGGAGACTTGCCCAATGATCACGAGTACATTGCTCCAAAACTAAATTAGAGCTATTGAATTAACCTGATTCAGCAGTGGATATGATTCCTTGTATATTAAAGTATTGCAAAGGAGCTGAGAGATTGAGCCCCGTTATTGCTATGGCAAACATAAAATTTTTATCAGGAGAAGGTATAACTTAAGTCATCGT
>Ga0302191_10002803_pt1 | contig 10798 bp, 6 predicted proteins | sample II_Bog_E3_1_FD_198775 | JGI IMG/M metagenome (GOLD analysis project Ga0302191, IMG submission 198775) | Peat permafrost microbial communities from Stordalen Mire near Abisko, Sweden - II_Bog_E3_1 | ecosystem: Environmental > Terrestrial > Soil > Wetlands > Peat | place: Sweden: Abisko, Stordalen...
TAAAGATTTGATTTTGTTGTATAGTCGTTGTTCTGTGGATGAGAATTATTTATGAGAACTGAAGATAGGGCAACCCATTATATTGACTTAAAATTAATATTATAATCAATTAATTATCGGATATAATTATTTATGCATTTTAATATAGACGCTTTATTTTTCAATTAATTGATGAAGTGGTTCCCTCTTTGAAGTCCATTACATCAGTCATTTCATTGCAGTATGGCATAATCCAAAAAAGTATTCATCTAGAAACTTGAAATCTAAAGAGAGAATATTTAAACTAGCGAAACAACTAACAGAAAAGGAATTCAATCGGTTAAGCAAAATATAGTTTATTTATTATTTAAGTATTCTCATTCTTTATCTAAAATAGGCAATCTAAATCACCAATAGCTCAATTTGTCCTTAATTCTTATCCTATACCCATTATGAACTTTTTCAGTCTCAGTTTTATAATACTTTAAATTTTAGTTCATCATTTTGCATTGGAAGGAAACTTACTCCTCGTGTCCTTTTTTCATTAAGCTATGTGTTATTTTGGTCTGTAAATTATGAATTTGATGATTACCAAGCATTGCAAGCATATCACCTCCTCCCATTGGTATAGTTTGAATTGTGTTTTGCAGCCATTGATTTGAATTCATTTTTTGCATATGTTCAAATTGAAGGTTCAATAATTTGACCTGTTTTTGTAGAGCTGAATATTCGTTCTTTTTTTCCTACTCAACACTTGGCTGATACTTGTGCATTGATTTAATACTATTTATAATATATTTATATTTATTATGAAGTCTTGCTGATGAATGCGAAACTATTAAAAACTTAAAATATATATTTCTGTGTTCCATTTTCTTTATCTATCTCTCATAACATTGTAGTATTGATACAATCCCATCAATTTGCTATAATCACAATATATTTTATAATTTGTGATCAGGTGCTCTTCGGTTAACGAAAATACATACTATTTTTATGCAAGTAAAGGTCTATAAAATAGAGGAATAATTTCCTAAATCCCTGAATCACTTACAATAATTCATGCTTAAAGTTATTTCGTAGTTAATAATTTTACTCCTTATTTTATTTATCTCGATGAGTGAAGTTAAACCCGAAGTAAAACGCATCGGCGAGTATCTTGTAGGTATCAATTTACCCAAATAGAAAAGACTCTAGGTCAAGGCACCTTCGGCAAAGTCAAGCTAGCTATACACGAACGTACTCAGCAGAAAGTAGCAGTCAAGGTGCTTGAAAAGAAAAAAATAGTCGATGTATCGGATATCGAACGCGTCTCCCGAGAAATTCATATCCTGAAGATGGTTAGACATCCCAACCTTATTCAACTTTACGAAATTATCGAGACGCCAAAGTATCTGTTCTTAGTAATGGAATACTGTGGAGGTGGCGAGCTTTTTGACTATATTGCTGAACAAAAAAAGTAATCAAGTCAATTATTCAGACTCAGTGAGAGGGAGGCGTGCCGATTCTTTCATCAAATCATCGATGGAGTGGATTATCTGCACAAATTAGGAATTGTACACCGCGATTTGAAGCCATAAAATATGTTGCTGGACAGTGAAAAGAACATAAAGATAGTGGATTTTGGATTATCGAATACTTATGCGGAACTACCACCTCGCATGAAGAATGAAGTGATTGTTATTAGGGACTAGGAGAATTAAAAGAGCGAATCAAAGTAAAATAAGTCGATTCAAGAGGGGACATAAGTTGCAGAAAAAGAGGAACTGAAGACTGCATGTGGAAGTCCTTGCTATGCTGCTCCGGAAATGATAGCGGGCAAACGTTATAATGGGCTGCAGGTAGATCTTTGGAGCTGCGGAGTTATTCTTTTTGCTATGATATGTGGAACGCTACCGTTTGAAGTAATTCTCCTTTAATTTAGGATCCAAATACTTCTTTGCTTTATAAAAAGATATTGACTCTCAACTACAAAATTCCTAATGATATCTCTTCCTTTGCTAAGGAGATATTAAAAGGACTGTTAACCACCAGCAATAAGCGGTTGGGACTGGTTGAAGTTAGAAGCCATTAATTTTACCGTCTCTATAATCATCCTCCCTCCCAAGGAATCGTGGTGGGAAAGCACACGATTCCAATTGACAATAACATATTAGTATAAACTACTAAATTTGGTTATGATTCCTAATTCACAAAATAGTGTCTTCTAACAAACAAGCACAATGCAGCCACAGCAGCCTATTATCTCGTACTAAAATAAAAACACGAGGCGGGCTTTCAAAGTTTTGCAGATATCAACTCGCAGCGGTTTGATTCAACTCTTCTGGCATATCATCAGAAAAAAGTCAAGACACCAAATAACAATCATAAAAGCAAGCAAAGATCAAGTGTGTAACAATTTTTGGAGGTTGAAATGCTGGAATCGATTGGAGGACTTGATAAACAGAGGAAAAGCTCAATGGGCGGGTATCTTTCTAAGAGGTACACTAAATTTCAAGGAGAGGATGAACGTACCAAGCGATCAAGATCCAATATTAGGTCAAGACTTCAGCAAAGTTATGATACTCCATTGTCTACCTCAAAAGACAAAGAAGATGTGAGATTCAATGAGGGAAAATAAGTAAAAGTAAAAGGCATACTAAATTTACCCGCTCTAAATCGCAGGAATAATCGAAGGGTATTCATGCATCCAAAATAATGATTATTAATATCCATAATAATTTAGAGTATTTGGAAATATCAAATGACTGCTTTGCAAAATAGCGAAAAAATAAATAGTACAACATCACTTGAGAATTAGAGCAGTATGGAAAAATCCACAGGAGATGTTGAGGATTTTGTTGAGGGGGTTTAGTTGAATCAACTATGGATGGTCAATGTCTCCAGTTATTGCAGGATTCGCCTGTCCGTATATATTAAATCCCCAACTGTATATCTTATTTTAACTCTTTTTGAAGGCAAGACTATGCCTACATCCAGATTAGATTTAGTCTATTCCTTATAATATTTTGAAAGGGGTGGACTTGCAGTGTCCAATTCTTCCCCCAGCCGACTTGCCAAATGAATAGACGTTGCCTCTTTCATCTAGGACTGTGGTTGTATTTTCGCCGCAGCATACTTTAGTGGCCATGTTTTTTTGACTAAATCCCTACACCTGAATCAAAGGACATATTTTTTCATAGGTCTACTCTTCAAATTTTCGATCAGCCACCTATAACTTTTCCCAACCAGTTATGTATTCATTAAGAATCACTCCTAATTCCCCGTAGGTACCAATTCCTCCACAATATAGTGATCCACTTGCAGTAATAATCGCTGAATGACTAACTCCAAGAGAAGCGAAGACAACATCTCTGATAGGAACTTTTTTCGGTGTTAACACAGTCTTTTAATCTCCAATCATGAGTCGATAGTCACTGTTAAAGCCAAAAGCATAAACATCTTTGTAACTGTCAATAAATACTGAATGGGAATGACCTGCATAAACTGATAGTATGCTATTATTATGAGGGATAATGGTAGGATTTTTTCTATTTTAAGTCCCAAAACCAAGTTGACCATCTTTCCCAAATCCCCAAGCGTAGAGTTAACCATCATTCGTAACAGCTAATGAATGTCCCCAACCTGCAGCAACTTATTTGACTCCCACAATATCCAATATTTCAGTAGGAGTTGCTATACTATCTTTATTTAAAGCGAGTATTTGCCTTTAAGTATTCTTGCCCCAACCAAAAAGTTTTCCTTCTCGAGTCACTACCAAAGTATGATGGTATCCACACACGACTGACTTTATTTATCCTAAGGTACTAATTCTAACCATATTTAACTCAGATACCGTACCATTACAAACTCTATAGTCTTTTCTGCACCCCCATACCAATATTTACGACCCATATTCTTCCATATCTTTTGTTTAATTCAACTCTAAGGAAGGTGATTAGTGAATACTGATTTTTTGACTGCTGAAATGATTGATTGAAGTTTATTGAAATGATTTATAGTTGGTTGTAGGGAACTCCTTCACCTCAATCAATTATCCTCTAAAACTATTTTCCCCACCAAGTGTATTTTTATATTTCTACAATGCTTGGTAAAACTTATCATTCTTTGCTTCTTTTCCCTTGAGTAATTCCTCAATGATTTGGATTCGATAGTTCCTAATTTTTTAATGTTCAAGTACCATATTCATAAAGCAGACCTCTTCGATTTGCAATTCAAATGTATCTCCATAGCAATGCTTGATAATTTAATGAGTGTAGTTTTCATATATCTCCTGCATTTGACTAAGAAAGGATTATTTAATATTTTGATGCTATGGAAACTGTTACAGTTTGCCGTTCAAGAAAATGGTAAAGTTTTCGTGGTCCAACAGAATTAGCAAATCGCCTTTGATGTTGGATTCTTTTTTGATTTGATTGCCCGTACTATCTTTATTCGATAATTGATTTTAGAGTTTCTTCAATTGTTTACGAATCTTCTAAAGTTATTTTCGCAAGTTAACACACTATATATCCTTTAATCTCAATGACTCTCTCAATTACTCCATTTATTGTGAAGCAGGATGTGCCTACTCCTGTTTAAGTTCTACACTTTTAGCTCTTTCTGCAAGTCTTAGAGTTGATAAGGTTTCATGGAAGCAGGTGTTAGATGGGGCAACACAGCAAATCATCAAACTACTTCCTCGTCCTGTCAATGAATGCTCAAGCAGTCGAGTCAGTTTAGAATCTCGAAAAGGGATATGTTTTTTTTGATCAGCTAGTTTCGAAATAACATTTGTGAGTTGAAATAGGGATTTATTGATGTATCCTGTCTATGATGATGATTGGGTTTGAGAGTGTAACCTTTCTGACCCTGCCAGATCAGCTATCGTAATTGTAAATGATTTTGCTAACAAATTGCTATCCCATTCCTCGATGAACTGAGTTAATAGGTAATTACAATTTTAAACAGAGTATGTGATCGAGAAGATCTCTAATGATGCTATCCTTGTCCATACTGTCTTTGTTTTTCTCCACGATCAAGCAAGTTAAGAGCTTCTTCGAAGGAACCAACAGACTCCTTAGCAACTTCTGCGACATCACAGCCCCATTTATTGTCTTAAATAATCTTCAGCGGCTATCTTTTTCTGCTGTCCAGCAAATCACTGATTTTTTAATTATAGATCTATAAATAACTGACCTTCAAACTACATTTTCTAGCTTGTTTTATAAGAAAAAGCTATCGTAAAACGCAGGGTATTATGCCAGGTTACTATTTAATCCCCAGGATAGTGTAGGTTTTTCCAGAACAAGTCTGTCCGTAAGCCATAATACCTAAATTTTTGGATGAACTAAAACACTCTAGTAAAGTGGGGTGGATTTGCTTCTTATAAATTTGTTAAGACGTGATACTCTCAGTCACAATACTTTCGAAATTGAAAGAGTAGTCGACGTCTTTTTCTGATTTATTTGCACTGATGGTGTCTTTATGGTTGCGATTTGATTTGTTAGATCCTTGCAAGGACATAATCGAATTATCCTTGGTCATCCAAGCTGGTTCGTCCTCGAATTTGAGCAGGGGCCTCACCCTAACAATGACCCTGATGTTGTCAGCCATTTAAATTTAAATTAATTATTATCTGTTATTGATATTGATAAAAGCAATAGTTTTTCGCATATATCATTCATATATTTGCGCCTAAATTGTCCTAGATAGTTGCGAGACTATACAAATCTTCCAGCATATTAGGCAAAGGGATTATAATATTTTCACTTTTTGTCTGATTTTGACATCTTTGGCACAGATCAAAATCGCAAGGGCAATAACCATAGACATACTAGCCAACCATATAGGCTGCTGCGTTACATTGGTCACAAAAACGCCATTTTGACATTCGTTTTCTGCGTTTGAAAGTATGACCCTTGGGACACTTAGTCCGAGTGCAAGGAATAGGCATGCATTAACTACAATACACAACTTTTCTTTGAGTTTTAATGCTGCAAGATATACATAATGATCGGCATAGATGATCTTAGTGACATTTGTGGCAAGCATCTTTGACAGTATCTACGTAATTTTCAATTTTATAAAGTGTCAATAAAGCCTTCCGGTCCAAAAAGCAGAGACGATCTCCACATTAACAGCGAAAATTTTGTTGTTGATAGTATCTATGTTTATCCTAGGGGGAGGCGAACTCACAAATTGATGGGTGGCTAAGCATCTAAGATTTGGTTGTAATAGGCAAATTGCAAATTTATGGATTGAAAGTACATCTAAAATTTTAATTGTCTTATGGAGGCACTTAAATTACAAAAGGGGAGGAGCACCGGTTGGGACAGTGATTGCTTGCCGGAATGGCTTTGACAGCGCATTTAAAGCAAAAATATTTTTGACAAGGTCCTTTGCACCTGACGGGTTAATTGGTAGCCATGAGGCAAATTCTACATTAATTATCTTCGCTTTCTGAGTGCATAAAAGTATAAACTTAATATCTCTTTATTAAACTATAAAGCAATCATTAAAATAAAGGATTATAAGAGCGAAATATAAAGATAAATTCGATTGCGCCAGAACAGATCACTTTGAAGTTAGAGTAAGATATATGTTTTGATAATTTTTAAAGGCTGATGCTCGAAGCCATTTTGTAATTAAAACGAATGATTATAAATTGTTCTTAATAGAATTTATTAGAATTTATCTGATATCACGCACTGTTCAGTTCCTATATTCACTACCTGAATTATCAATCCACTCACTTTCCTCGTCAATATCCTCGATAATTGCAACCTTATAAAAATGGGTCAGCTTATTAGGCAAAGGAACAATAGGATTTTCGTTTGGCGCTTGACTTTGACATATCTCGCAGACATCAAAATCACAAGGACAAGGGCCATAAGCATTTTACCCAACCATATGGGCGGGTGAATCACATAAATCACAAACACGTTTTTTGCTCACTCGATTTTTACGTTTAAGATTATGACCCATAGGGCACAGAGTTTTAGTAAAAGGAATAGGTCTGCACTAGCTGCAATAAACTATTCTTTAAGTTCTAGTGCTGCAGATTAAACATAAGGATCGGCATAAATCATTTTTTTTGCATTTGTTGCAGGTCTCTTTGAAAGCCAATATTGGGTAATCAATTCCATAAATGGCCTCTAAACCCTTTTAATCCAAAAAGCAAAGTTGATGTCCACATTTGCAGCTAAAAGTTTGCTGTTGATAAAGTTCTTGCTTATTTTAAGGAGATACGAACTAACAAATTGATGAGTGATTAAGCATCTAAGTTCTGCTTGTAATAGGAAAGGTGCACATCTATGAATTGAAAGGGCATCTAAATATTTAATTGCTTTCTGGAATAGCTTAAATTGTAAAAGGAGAAGAGCATCGGTTAGGACAGTGTTTGTTGCCGTTGATTGTATTGACCGCACACTTAAAACAAAACAATTTTTTGCAGGGCCCCCTACACCTGACGGGTCTATCTAATGTCATGAGACAAATTCCGCATTAATAATCTTGTTCTCTTTGCACTTCTGACTTCATGATGACGGCAATTAATATCTCTTTTTGATACTATATATAGGTTGAGCAAAATCTAAGAAATAAATATTGGACAATGTCATACATAAATAAATAAAAGATTAAATAAAAACAATTTTCATGAGAGTGATGGTCATTTGTATAATCCATACAGCAGGAATAAATATCTGATTTTAATGTATATCTAAACTTCACGAGTATAAAAATCAGGTTATGTACTAATCAAAAGACAAATAATTAAAAATCAAATGAAAAGAATATTAGTTTATGAAAAGATTAAAATATAAATGGATAGCTACTAACGAACAAATAATATCTTTGTTGTTTCATATTGATTAATCATAATCTTATGATGAGGCACTGGTTCTTTCAAATGGCTTCAGTTTTAATAATTTATTTTTACGAAGAGGATGTCCAGAAATAATTTTCCTATTTTAAAGACAATAAGGAAGTTTTTAATTTATGGATCTCAGCCATTTTGGCTCCTTCTATCCATGACCCCATGCGTATACGACTGTGTCCGAAATGTCAATGAATCTTTTTAATTTTTGAGTATTTTTCCTTCTGAAGATCAACGCTACCTTTTTCCATTCGCTTAATCTCATTAAAATTTTTTGCTCTAAATGCATAGAGATTTCCAACATAAAGTTGACCATATTTCCATCTTATTACATAATCGATAGCTCTGCGAATTGTAGGATCATCTGTTTCTTAAGTAGCATATGATGGGAATATCATAATGATTAAAACACTCCTCTTGTTTTTTTTTTGAATAATCTATGACTCTTGATAGATCGAATCTAAATTTGTCTTCTGAAGATTCTGGAGAGATGCTAGCCTACATTAATGATTTATAGTGTCATTGGTCAATTAAATGGCATTAACAGTAAAAATGATACGGAAGAGATTTTATAAAATATTTTTATACTCCCAAGTTGATATTTGAAATAAGGCAAAATACTCGAAAATATCAGTTCCCAAAATTTATTCATTCATTGTCGCTCTCTGAAGTTTGGTAGCTGGAATGTATCAGCTTTTGAATCTGTTCACTATTCTTTCTACTTTTGAAATTCTCAAAGGATATCCTGATAGGCTATTTAGCCCTTCTCCGCTCTGCCGTAGCGTTTTTCCACTCCTACCTGATTGAAAAATCGAGATCACTATCATCCTGGTAGTGCTCAGTATATTCCTGAAGATTATAATCCCTTTTAATGGTAGATATTTTGCCGATAGTCTTCCTCTCTAGTTTGAGTTTGCTGATTTCAAAGTTATCGATGATCCGTTAAAGTCTATCTCGTTATTTGCGTTCCCTATTCAGCTCCGCAGTCAACTCCCTCATTTCACTCAGCATATCGTAAAGGCTGTTTTTCATCTTCTCCTGTCGTTTTCCGCATTTCAACAGTTCTTTCTACTGATAATACGTTTTTAATTTAAGTTCTTTAATTTTGATATGAGATTGCTCTAATTTTGACACCAGCTTAAAGGATTAGTTTGAACCATCAGAGATTTTGAGAGTTTCGCTAAGTTTGTCAGTTATTTTCACCTGTGATATATGCTCGGATGGTTTGATGAGTTATGTCAAATAATTTTCCAGATTATCTAGGAATGCCTTTTCTTTTCTAAAGCTTTCTCTCCTACAACTATTATACTTTTCCTTTTTTTCTGAGGATTGGCTTTATAAATGGTTGTTAGCATTAGTATTTAGTTATTGGGTTTAAATGGGAGTGCATGTGTAAGTTGGAATACTTTCTTGAAGGAGCATTGTATCTTTTTTGGATTTGTGTTTGTCTTTTTTACATGACTACTTTTACCTTGATTCTCTTGAAAGGCTTGATACATCTAGATCTGCATAGCTCTTGCGTCGACTGGGAAAATCTCTGTCAATAGGAGTCTCTTTTCCCGAAATTAACTATTTATCTTTCTGATGGGGTTCGCAAATATCTTTATTTTGTGCAATGCTAGACTGACCAAGTATCTCATTGCATACATTGCTTGCAGAATTGCGTTGAATCTTTTTGTTTTCATCGCCTGGCACTTTTTTATTGGATTTCTGTTTGGACTGACCTAAATTACAAAAGCGATACGAGCATAATTCATCAATTTAGGAGACTTTGTTGTCTTCATCTTATTATTATTTTTATTTAAATTAGCAATAAGAGTTACTATCAAGAGCACCTTCCTTTTAATCGTAATTTTATTGCAGTGGTTAATAGTCAAAGATGAATCTTGTTTGTTTGGATTAATTTGTATTTTTTTGATGGGTGTTAACCCTTAATTTAACTTATAATTATTGTGCTTCGAGTTAGAAATAGATAGAATGGATAATAGTTATAAAATTAATAACATACCATGCGCAAAGTAAGGGTTTTATTATGCAGCTACTTGGGCTCGAAAGGAAGGAATAGACTAAGAGATCTGATACTGTCGCCAAGAGTTATCTTGCTTTGTCGGGCGGAGAGATGCTTAAATATTTTGTGGGATGCGGAAACAATGGACGGCTTGTGCAACGAGTTCTATCCACGAGAAGCTAGTGGCGTGAAGTGGTAGACAGCAAGGAGTTGTTCATCAATTTGCGCTGGCAACAATCAAATAAAGGATACAAATACTAAAATTGCATTGATAACCGTATTTTTAAGCATTCCCTCAACCACTTCGAGCACCATCTATAACTTTCCAACAAGGAGTTTCTCTTTCGAAATGTGTTCGATTACTGCGAAAATCATAAGATAAATGCCTTCTCCTTTCTACCCATCACCTTTGTTTTGAATTTAGTTGACTCAGACTTCGAGATAGATCAGGCCATTTTTCTTAATTTTTATAATGAAAATCGGCCAAAATACAAGGAAGAAGTAGCATCTTTGCATCTCAGAAGGAGAAGAGCTAATCCAAACAATACCATAGCTCTTGATAAGAAGATACACGCCCGGTACAGTAAATACGATATTATCCCTGCCTTCTAAACTGAAAATACTCCTTATCTATGGATATTGAAGCCAACTTCCTATAATCGGGTAAGCTTTTACTTAATTAGGGTAATGGAGTACATGTTTTCAACAGTTTAGAAGAAATGTAGTTACTGATGAATAAATATATACAGGGCTACACTCCTAATCAGAGCACTATCCTCTCTAAGCTAGGCTCTTAGGCGCCTAAAAAATCATTTAGAATTAGAGAATCCTCTCATCATTTTGTCATTCATTCAAATTCATTCGTAATACAGAAGTATATGGAACGTCCCCTCCTATTTAAAGGAAGAAAATTTGATATTCGCATGTGGGTACTCTTTACTCACTAAATGAGA
>Ga0302191_10002805_pt1 | contig 10795 bp, 13 predicted proteins | sample II_Bog_E3_1_FD_198775 | JGI IMG/M metagenome (GOLD analysis project Ga0302191, IMG submission 198775) | Peat permafrost microbial communities from Stordalen Mire near Abisko, Sweden - II_Bog_E3_1 | ecosystem: Environmental > Terrestrial > Soil > Wetlands > Peat | place: Sweden: Abisko...
TCACTATAAAAAAGTTAGCCCTGGGGCATTCGCTGATCAAATTGTTTTGGCAGTATAAAACATCGTCGGCCTGGCTGTTTTTTACAAATGGCTTCAGCAGTATCGCTTGTATATAATCGATGGTTTTTATTCCCGGTAACTGCCGCTGGTGGTTATAAGTGACCAGTTTCATCGGCTTCATTTCAGCCGGATCTTCCATCTTAAAGGGCATTTGGATGATCAGCAGGTTAGGCTTGCCCATAGTATAGCCGTCTTCGGAATATCCCCCGGTAAGAATGAGTTTTATTGCCGACTCTGGCATGTCATTCTTTTCCATAAGGTTACGGATGGCCTGTTTTAATGCTGGTCTTTCCAGGCCTGCATCCATGTTCATGGCCGCTGCCGACCGGTAAAACCGGTTTAAATGATCATCAATAAATATCGGTCGGTTATCAATGATCTTAAAAAAATCAAATATGCCATAGCCCCGGTGAATGCTAAGATCGCTCACACCGATTGTTGCCTGTGCTTCCGGGACAATCTCACCATTTATCCAAACGTATATCGGGTTGTATTCCATTGTAACCAATCAAAGTGTTTCTATTGCAATGTTCAATATTCAAAGGTAATTTAAAACGGGCGATCAAAAAAAATTAAACTTAGCAGGTCGCGTTACACAAACGTCAAAAGAATTTCAAATAGAAAAGCCGGGCATCTCTCCCCGAAAAAACCGCTAATAAAATAATAAATTGTTTAGCTTTACCATATTTATCGCGCAATATGAAAAAGTTTTTCCTGCTGTGCTTTGTATTGCTGTTCCATTTATCTGGCAGGGCGCAGTATTGCCTGGCGCATGTCACGGTGGTAGATGTGGAGCAGGGACGGTTAATTGCCGATCAGTTTGTATACATCGAGGGTCTACGGATAAAGTCGATCACTTCGCGCCCGGTCAAAAACAATAATAGCCGGGTGTATGATTGTACCGGCAAATATGTGATGCCCGGCCTGTGGGACATGCATATTCACGATGCCGGCGACGATTCTTCCAATCGGCATGAGTATGTTCCTTTATTCCTGGCCAATGGGGTAACCGGGATAAGGGATATGTGGGGCAGTGATGACATGCTGAAGCTGAAAGCCGACATCAATGCAGGTAGGTTCATCGGTCCGCGCATGATCATTGGCAGCCCGATCATCGACGGTGAGAAACCTTTTTTCCCAACGTCGCTGCGGGCTTCCACACCGGCGCAGGGTCGCCATTATGTAGATAGCCTTGCCGCGGCCGGGTATGATTTTATAAAAATATATTCTACGATTCGCGAACCGGTTTACCTGGCCATTGCGGACGAATGCAAAAAGAAGGGCATCGCCATGGAAGGGCACCTGCCCATGGAGGTTGGCATGGCCGAGGCGGTTGACGCAGGCCAAAGAAGCTTTGAGCACAATTTTAACGTTAACCGTTACCTTACAGGAAAGGAAGCCGGGTACCTGGCATGGTCGCGCCATTATCTGGACACCGTTCACCCGCCGCTGAAGGCCGAATTTATGGTAGAGAATGAGCCGCTGGGCGTTTCGGAAAAAGATTTTAGTCTGCCGCAGGCAGTATTAGATAAAATGATCGCAAACCGGATGGCGGTAGTTCCTACCTTAACCCTGGCGCAGGGGCGCAGTACCAATGCCGATACCATGGCGAAGCGTACCAAAGGCCTGCAATACTTAAGCACCGGGTTTATAAATTATTGGAAGCGCCAACCCCCGGTCTTACCGGAACAATTGGTGCAAACCTTTGGCGCGGCCGCCAAATTTTTCACCGATAAAGGGGTACTGGTTTTGGCCGGCACGGATGTGAACAACCCCTTTTGCGTACCGGGATTTGGCCTGCAGCAGGAATTGATCAACCTGCATAACGCGGGCCTCACTAATTTGCAGGTACTGCAGGCGGCCACGCTTAATCCCGCGAAATTCCTTTATAAAGAAAATGAGATGGGAACCGTAACAGCGGGAAAGCTGGCGGACCTGCTTGTGCTGGACGATAACCCTTTAACAGACATCCGTAATACACAAAAGATCGACGCCGTTATCGTAAACGGCAATTACATCTCAAAAGAAGGGATACAACAAATGCTGGATACGCAGCGTAAGCGATGATCCGGCTGCGAAAAAATCGTAGGGAGATGTTTTAGCCTGCGTCCAATTCGAATTTTGCAGCTGCGAATAAATGTGCCTGCCGGTTCCCAATGCCTCCTGCATTTTTGAGTGGAAATTGTCTTTTCTCCCAACTTAATCAATTAAAAAAAATTTATTGCAATGTTTAAATTCAAGGGTATTCAAAGCGGGCGATTATAAAATTTAAATTTTTTTGAAAATAAATTTGCGTAACTCAAAAGTTACCTATACATTTGGGTAACTTAAAAGTTACGTATTATGGCGGCACGCATTAAACACCAATTATTTTTCCAGCACCCGCCCCAGGCGGTGTGGGAATACCTTACCAACGCTGAGTTGATGGCACTATGGCTAATGAAAAGCGATTTTCAGCCGGTAGTAGGGCACGAGTTCACTTTCAGGAGCAACCCGGTGCCGAGTTTCGATTGGGACGGGATTATCTATTGCGAGGTAATGGAGATCGTTCCCTTCAAAAAACTCTCCTATTCATGGAGACTCGGCCCAGGTGATGGCACCATCAATGTTGATTCTATGGTCAAATGGGAATTACAGCCAAACGATAATGGCACGGAGCTATTATTGGATCATGGCGATTTCGCGATATTGAAACACATGGGCATTTTCGACGCTATGAATGCAGGCTGGCTACAGAACATGCACAAGATCCTTAATCGTTTAAACGAAGTAAACCATGGCACAACCAAGGCTTGACGCATTCCAGGTAATTGCCGATCCGAGCCGGCGCCAAATGCTGTTGCTATTGTCTAAGGACAGTTTAACCATCAACAGCCTGGCAGAGAATTTCGACATGAGCCGTCCTGCGGTTTCGAAGCATATCAAAATACTCTATGGTGCAGGATTTATCGCGATACAGGACATCGGCCGCGAACGGCATTGCACGCTGAAGCAGGACGGGTTTAACGCCCTGCACGAGTGGCTTAATTACTTTGATCAGTTCTGGACAGCAAAACTGAAGAACCTTGAAAATTTATTGAACAACAAATTACCAAACTAAAAATGAAGACAATGAGAACATCCGATTTCGCCATTACCATAATGGTGGATCAAACCCCGGCCGAAGCATTTGATGCCATCGCCGATGTACCCGGCTGGTGGAACGAAAATTTTAAAGGCAGCGCAAAAAGCCTGGACGATGTATTTTCTATTCAATTCGGTGAGACATTCGTCGATTTTAAAATTGTTGAATTAGCGCCCGAAAAGAAAGCAGTGTGGCTGGTTACCGATTGCAACCTGCATTGGCTTGCCGACAAAAAGGAATGGAACGGTACCCAAGTAGTGTGGGATATCGCGGCTTTCGGTAAGTCTACGGAAATAACGATGACGCACGTGGGCCTGGTGCCCGAAATAGAGTGTTTTGAGAATTGTAAAAAAGGTTGGAATTTCTTTATCGGGGAAAGCCTGTTCAAATTGTTAACAGAAAAAAGAGGCTTGCCTACCACGCCAAAAAATGGCCGGGGCTAATAAAATAAATGATCGGTCCGTCTAATTCGTTAAACCATTTATAAAAAAAAACATATAAAAATGAAAAACCAAAGCTATTCGGCTACCATTGAAGTAGCATTATCCCCAAAAGAAGTTTTCAGACAACTCAACGACGTTTCAAAATGGTGGGGAGTGGTCGCAGGCGACATCGCTTCCGAATTTGAAGGGCGTAGCACAAAGCTCAATGATGAATTTACCATCAGGTTCGGAGATATGCACTATTCAAAACAGAAGTTGATTGAGGTTATTGCTGACAAGAAGGTTGTATGGCTTGTTACGGAGAGCAAACTAAACTGGCTCGAACAAGACAAGACAGAATGGACAAACTTGAAAATGGTTTTTGATATAACCCCGAAAGGCGGTATAACCGTGCTAAAATTTACGCATGAAGGCCTTGTTCCGGAACAAGAGTGCTATTCCAATTGCTCGCGGAGTTGGGATATGTTTATTAAGGAGAAGTTATACAACTACATGATGGCTGTTGTTTGAAAATCAAATATTTAACTGAAGCGATTTTTGACAACCCAATATTTTTAAAATCATGGCAAACGTAATCTTTGGAAATCATTCGTCGGTTATCGTTCCGGATAAAGACCGGGACGGTATACTTAAATTTTATGGAGATGTCCTCGGCGGCAAAATCACCAACCAACAAGAAGAAAGGGACTTCATCCGCCTGGATGACAACTTCTATATCGCGTTTCTTTATGGAGACGTTGCTGATGAGAGCGATTTCTTACGAAGTGCACGATCGATCTGGCTGGAGATCAAGTCAGACAACGTGGATGAAATGAAGCGGAAAATTCTCGAATCTGGTCTCGTCAGGAAGCTTGAATTGCCAGATCCTCATCTGTATTTCCAGGCCCCTGGAGGTCAATGCATCCGGTTAGTCGGAATTGATGAAGATCTGTCTTTTTATGAAGGCTATGGGGCCGGCCCGGATGTAGCGAAAGTAAAAGAGGCGGTTAAGTTAAAAGAAAACAAACAATGAAAAATTCAATAAATGACAAACAATAAATACAAATCAGCAAACTACACAGTAGCAATTGAGCTAGCAAAATTCCCTGATGCTGTTTTTAACCATCTCATTGATCTTTCAAAATGGTGGCCTGAAGAATTTGAAGGAGAAAGCATCAAACTCAATGCTGAGTTTGTATTCAGAACAGGGGATGCACATTATTCAAAAAATAAAGTGCTTGAATTTGTCCCTAATGAAAAACTTGTATGGGTTGCAACAGAGAGCATACGCAAAACAGACAACTTCGATTGGACAGGCACAAAGTTTATTTTTGAATTAAGGCCCAAAGGCGATAATACCCTGATAAAATTTACTTATGATGGCGTTGTTCTTGAGGGTGAAGCGGACAGATTGGTTCAGATATGCGATATCACCATTAAAGATTTTTTTTACAACTTTATTACCTATGGCAAAGCAAAGTAAATTTTTAAGGGAAGGCGAAATAAGTGATCAAATGGAAGGGAAAGGCTTCACAGCAACTATCGAGCTGGAAAAATCCAGCCAGGACGTTTTCATGCCGCTCCTCAACGACATTCCAAAATGGTGGACAAAAGATTTTGAAGGGCAGAGCACAAAATTGAATGACGAATTTATCATCGAGCATCCGGGCGCGCATTATTCAAAACAGCGGCTGATTGAAGTTGTTCCTAACAAAAAGTTGGTGTGGTTGGTGACCGAAAGCCACCTTAACTGGCTTGAGAAAAATAAGAGCGAATGGACAAATACCAAAATGGTTTTTGAGGTAGTCACAAAGGGCGGTAAAACGGTACTAAAATTCACGCACGAGGGCCTTGTACCGAAATTAGCGTGTTACGCAAGGTGTTCGCAGGGTTGGGATATGGTGATTAAGGAATGGCTGTACAATTTCATCACCAACGGCGAAGGGATATAAACTATCCGTGTATTAACTTAGTTGGCTTGGGGCGACCACAATGGCTTACCAGGTTAGGTTGTCATAAAACCTTTCCCTCAGTTTCTCCTTCAAATAGTTTGCTAAACCAACCGTTCCGCTGCCTTTTTTAAAATCTTTCAGGCTCAGCTTATATTTTTCACCCTTAAGCTCAATAATCAGTAAAGGGACTTTTTTTACTGCTATGTAAATGCAATATAAGCCAAGTGCCAATGGCAAAACCGGCACGACTATCGATTCTATGTAGATGTGATATACCTCAGGATCGTTAAATTCTTCGTATACGCCAATTGCCTGGTACGCCGCGAATGCAAGCAACAAAGCCCCGGCAATTAAGGTGAGTACAACATTTTTTGTCTCAACGGCCCTGGTAAAACTCGCTTTATCAATGTCAGAAAAATTGATGGTTTTGTAATTGAACCTGTTGCGCAACAGGTGGACGCCCTGCGGGGATAAAGCAAAATCTTTTGATTCAATTTCGTAATTGTTCATACCAGGTCAATTTGATGGCAGATTTAACACAGCTTGCCCAAATTCAATTAGTCCGAAACAGTTTCAGGCATAATAACATCGAGTCCAAGCTACACAAATCTTTAGCTATCTTATTCAACGCTCCTTACTTCTTTTTTTGCAAGCCGTGCATTTCGTTTATCGCTTAAATATTTCCTGAACGGCATATCGTAAATCTTCATTACCAGGTACGATGCCACAACCACCAGTACCATCCCAACGAAGATAATTAAAGCCAAATGTACTGCGCCCGGCTTATGGCTTGCGACATAATTCCCATACATCCATAGCACGGCATAATGCGTCATATATAAGGGGTAGGATATCTTCCCCAAAAACGCACAGACCTTTTTTATGCCGGCTGCTAAACTGGCGCCTGCCCCCAAAGCGATGAGCAAGGGGAAATAAAACAGGACGACCAGTGGTTCGGATAACCAGGCCCATTTTGTGTAGGGCATGATAAAAGCCAGGAATAACAACAAGGACACACCGATAAATCCCAGCTTGTTTTTTATGATCCAGTTGGATCGGTAAATTAAAAGCCCTGCTAAAAAAGAGTACGACACCCGGGCGCTCCCGTCCCAAAAGGTCGGGCCGCTCCAGCCGCCCAATAAATTACCGGAACAGTAAGCTACAAAGCAAATACCAACCCCCGCAAGTATAGTTAACAGCAGCAAGTAGTGGCGGCTAAGCCTATAAAGCACAAATGCGTAAACGATATTGGCCACATATTCCCAAAACAACGACCACGAAGGTGCATTAAAGCTGAACAGGTTAAAACTACGGTCGGCTATTACTGGCAAAGGAATAAGCAACATGGAGCAAAAAAATGCCAGGATGATTTTACCGGTGCTGTACAGTTCGGGATGGCCGCCAAACGGGTCGAACAAAAATGCCAGCAGGCCCAGCACCGAGCCGGATATCACCAACGGGTGCAGCCGGATGAGCCTCGATTTAAAAAACTCCAAAACGCCCATTTTTCCCATACGATCGTCATAGGCATACCCGATAACAAATCCCGACAGGCAGAAAAAGAAATCGACAGCTAAAAACCCGTGCCCGATGAAGTTCTTGTCGGGGGTATAAACCCATTCCATAAAATGAAACGTTACAACACAAAGGGCCGCAACACCCCTTAACCCGTCGAGCATTTCGAAATGCTGTTTTGTTTTTAGAATTGTCGGGGCGGAGTTGTTCTTTTCCATTTAAGCTATGCTGCCGGCTTTAATTGATATGGCCTCAGCCTTTGATTTAGTTTGCCAATATATCCCGAATTAGCAGTTAAACCAAGTTTAAATTAGCCTGATCTGCATCGCAATGGTAGATGGTAAGCTATTGTTGACTACGGTTTTGAGAGGTCAATTGCGCATCACCAAAAATCTCAAACTTTTCGTCATAAGACTTTTGGGTTGCTCCATAAACGTGACAGTACAAACCCCGAACTTTTGGCAGGATTTAAGCGCTTTAATAAATAGCTATATGAAGTTTAGATGAATTCTGCCGGCATTCGGTCGGGCACACCGACTTCGAAGGACAGAGTTCGAACTTTCGAACCCATGCCCGCGAATTATAGCCCTTTCACAATCGCCAGCGACTTATCAACATGGTCGGTGGGTGAAATGTGATCGGTGTTTGATGAATATACGGCTATAATTTTACCGTCTTTACCGATTACAAAAGTGGTTCGCGCGATGAACCCGTGATTAAGGTCCTGCCCCAGTACGTCTTTAATGCCGAGCTTTCCGGGTGACATGGTGAGGCCGTATGATGCCGCAATTTTGCCGTCAGCGTCTGAAGCGACCGGGAACTTGCCTGCACAGTAATTCGGGTCGGAAGAAAATTTATTCAGCCGTTGGATATCGTCGGCAGATACGCCGATAATGGTAGCGCCCGCGGCTGTAAATTTATCCTTAAGTTCGGCGAAGGCATGTGCTTCCGCATCGCAGCCGCCGGTATAGGCAGAAGGATAGAAATAAACCACAACGGGCCCTTTGGCAAGGGCGTCCTTTAGCGAAAAATCAAATGCGCTGCCGGCCAGGCTGGCCTGGGCGGTAAATACAGGCGCTGCATCTCCTTTTGCCAACGCCACCGATTGGGCAAAACCAGGCCGGGTTATCAGCAGGGAAACGCTGAAAATTAAAAAAGATAAGCAATAATATTTCTTAAACATGGCGGCTTGTTTTGATTGAGTAATGGTATTATGATCAAATCTACAATAGTTTGCAGAGAATCAACTTATATGTCATTAAAATTTTACTGTGTTACGCTGTCGGTCACACTTAACCGAGAAATGATTGCCGGTGAACACTCACATAGATTGCGATGAGAATAGAAAAAAGCTTCAAATCTTTCCACTTGAGGCTTTGAGCCCGACGAGCTAGCCAAAGCTCCGAAACGAAAAAAGTCTTTAGACGTTCGACTAAAGACTTTTGACTTGATTTGTAGCGACATTAGGACCTGCAAACGGTCGATTGATATTTTTTAATTGTCGAGATTTCTAATCATGGCAAACAGCATTTTTGAAATTTCTTCAGACTGCTTATAAAGACTGTCAAATTGGTCAAGGGTAATTTGATTATCGTCTTTCAGTATGTCAAAGATAGCAACGCATTCAAAAACGGATCCCCTTGCTATAACGCAAAAATTTCTTCTGTCGGGTTTGCTGAACCTACCGGTTCCTTCTGCTATGTTTAACACTATACTAAGAGAGGCTCTTCGTAATTGATTTTTTGTGGCAGCATCCAATGATCCGGGTATCAAAATCGTTTTTCGAATAATAGAATTGTAAGCTTTTGCTTTTTTATAAACTTCCAGGTTTTCGAAGTCAAACATGATAAAGGCGGTAAAATAGTGAGTTTGAGCGCGGGTAACGAAGAAAAGTCAGAGTGAGCAGCGCACACTCGCACCCACACTCACTCTGACTTTGTAGCGGGAGCAGGACTATATTTTACTTTTACGAAATAAATTACTATGTTTGTTTTTGATTATAAATATCTTATAATCAATTCATTATGAGAAAATATTTTTTCACTTGTTTTCTCATAAATGAACTTAAAAGAAAGAAATTGCACCGCACATTGCACCGCATTTTATGGGAGTTAAAAGAAAATACGGACGTTTTTATCTGGACACCAAACCAGATGTACAGGGCCACCTGCCCCTTATTTTTGAGTTTACTTATAAGGGAGTAAGGAATGTAGATGGCAGATATAAGCGTAACAGGTTACGCCATTACACCGGCATGCGTGTTCCTGGCAAAAAGCTGACGAGCAAAAAGCTGTTAAATTATGCGTGCTGGGATACCCGGCAACAAACTGCAAGGGGTTACAAAGGAGCAGATGATGTTAACGCTTATATCACTACGATAATAGATAAAGTTTCTAAATATCTTCGTGATAAAAAGGAAAGCTTCCAGCCTTTGGATATAACAGAACTGAAAAAACTTATTACTGTCAATCACATAAGTAGTCATGAAAATGTAGTGTCCTTTTGTGAAACCTATCTTAAGAGATATAACAAACCGGGACAGGAAAGCACCAAAAGGAATATCAGCACAATGGTATCGTCCCTAAAAGAATTTACTGATAGACGACCGCCATTACTTGCTAACATCAATAAAGATTTTATGGATGCATTTGTTTCCTATCTAACCAATGTGAAAAAGAACAATAACACTACTGTTGAGAAAAAGACATCCATGTTACAACAAATCCTACGGGATGCACACCAGCAAGGACTATTAAGCAGTGCGTCCGCTTTGGTGGAAATGAAAATAAAACGTAGTTCCACTGACATCATTTTCTTAAAACAAAAAGAGTTAATAACCCTGGAAAAATATGTTCCTGAAACTGACCGGCTTGTAAAACTTAAAGACGCATTTTTATTTGGGTGTTATACAGGTTTGCGATACAGCGATCTGCAACAAATCCATCAAGCGCATTATCATAAAAAGACAGACAAAGGTGAGCAATACCATGTTTTGCGTTTTGTGATAAAAAAGACCCGCAATACCCATGAGATCGCGGTGCCACCCAAAGCAGTTTCCATCATTGAGAAATATTGGGATAAGCAAAAATTTAAAAAACTACTGCCCGTTCCAACCAACCAAAAATTTAATGACTATCTGAAAGAACTTTGTGAAGATGCAAAAATCAACACGGAGATCGAGATCACTGCACAATTTGGCAGCGAAGTACAAACAGAGGTCAAAAAGAAGTATGCAGTAATTTCCTGCCACTCAGCAAGGCATACTTATGCTATATTGAGCCTTGAAAACGGAATGCGCCCCGAAGTCCTGCAACGAAACCTGGGACATTCAAAATTATCACAGACTATGGATTATGTAAAGATATTAGACAATGTGCGACATTTTGAAACCTTAAAGGCTTTTGCTGTATAACTATATGAATTTAGAACACTATCATTATTTTAATAGCTATGACTACCGCGCCTATGAATTTTACAGTGAAGGACCTAAAGGGCGAATAACAAAACTTGTTTTATTCACAAAAGTACCTGACACAGAACCTCCTTTTTACAATCTGGCTTTTGGTGACAAAAATCCCCTGACCGGAGAACTGGATGATAAAGTAAAAAGCAATAATAGTGATAGGAATATCGTATTGGCAACGGTTGCCAATACTGTTGTTGAGTTCTGTCATCATTATGACAACCCTTATATTTATGCCGAGGGGAGTACGCCGGGCAGA
>Ga0302191_10002806_pt1 | contig 10794 bp, 8 predicted proteins | sample II_Bog_E3_1_FD_198775 | JGI IMG/M metagenome (GOLD analysis project Ga0302191, IMG submission 198775) | Peat permafrost microbial communities from Stordalen Mire near Abisko, Sweden - II_Bog_E3_1 | ecosystem: Environmental > Terrestrial > Soil > Wetlands > Peat | place: Sweden: Abisko, Stordalen...
ATTCCGGATGATATTATCATGCCATGGGCTTGCACCCCAATATTGGAAAATGCAATAGCCACTCCCCTGGTTGCCATAGCTAAAACAGAATTGTATGCTGGAATTGGTTGTGCCGCCGTCAAGGTCAAAACCGCCGCCATCTGCTCCACCTTTCGAGGTTTTATTTTTATAAGATAAACAATATTCAATGGTCACGCTATCTGCTTCGTAGCACCAGATGCCTACAGGGCCGTTGCCGATCCGGGGCATGTCCCAGCCGTTGTTCGTGGCCGTGCAACCACTGATTATTACATTTGTACAATGCCCTACAACAATGCCATTGCCACTGTGGTTATCAAGTTTGGTTGGATCGCCCGGGTTGTTTTCGGCGCGGCAGTTCCTAATCTTTATGTTCCTTGAATCTTTCTTGCTGTTACGTCCCTCGACGGTAATGCCTGCAGAACCGTTATCGTGTACAAATACATAATGGGCATATACCCATGATGATGAATCTATCAGGAGGCCTGATTTTTGAAAACCGCTTATATCGAGGTTTTCGACCCAAATATTTTCGCTGCTGATAATGGCGATCCCATTCTCGTGGTTACCGGTTTTTCTGCCCAGGCCCTCAAGCTTTAAATTCTTAATAAAAATATAATTTGATTTGTATACACTTATCGCCCGCAAACTATCACCGGTGATGGTGGCCAAACCCTTGCCAAATGAGGAGATTGCTACCGGGTGAACCTTAGTACCTGCCTTATCAGCGCCAATTATTAACGTGCCTTTAAATAGCTCACCGCCTTTAAAATAAACAACAGTGCCCGGCTTTAAGCTCAGGCTGTTTATTTTTTGAATGGTTTTGAAAGGGGCCGAAATTGTGCCCGCATTGTTATCATCCCCGGCGTTGCTGACATAGTATGACGTAGTAATGGTTTTTTCATAGGCCATGCCTTGGCCGTAAATAAAAAGAATACCGAATACAAAAGCGAAACGCAACAAGCAGTTCTTAAATATCATTTAAATAAAATCGGTTTATACTGGGAAAATTTGCGAAAATATACGAAAAATAAAATTCTTACAATAAGAAATCAAACCCTTGTTAAATTGTTATTTGCTCCATTAATTAAATAACCATACATTCAGCATATAAAAATATAAAATTCGATTTTAAATTTATTCTACTAAACGAATATATGTTATCACGATTGACCTCAAAAAATCTCATTAAACTTATTTTTTCGATTGTGGTTCCGGCAATAATGCCGTATCAGCTTTTAGCACAGTCAGATGCGAAGATGACCGCCCTTTACGAGCAGGCCAGCGAGGTTTCGGGCCTGATTATTCAATATGGGCAGGATGCAAACGCGATAAGGGACTTTTATTCGCCCTATACGAAAGTTGACGGTTATGAAGATCAATCCGTACAAACATCGCCGGAGGAAAGAAAACGCCTGGTCGAAATCGGTAACGGTTATCTCGAAAAGCTTAAACAGGTTGATTTTGACAGCATGAGTATCTATGGCCAGGTGGATTATATCCTGCTTAAAAAAGAGATTGTTTTTGATCTGGGCGCGCTAAAGCTCGATGAGGATGAATACAACAAGATCAGTGCCTACATCCCCTTTGCTGATGATATTTACCGGCTGGAAGGGAAACGCCGCCGGGGCATCTCGCTGAATGGGCAGGAAGTAGCGGGACAGCTTAACGCTATTTTAAAAGCTGTAAATGCATCGAAGGCATCATTTGCCGCTGTTCAATCCATTGACATGCCTTTGGCCCGCAAAGGTAAAGCGGCAGTGCTAGGCTTGCAGAGCAGGCTGAAAAGCTTTTATGATTTTTACATAGGCTATGACCCCGACTTTACCTGGTGGGTGCCGAAACCTTATAAAAACCTCGATTCCGCGTTGAATTTGTATGCCAATCTGATCTACAGCAAAGGTAAGATCAACACCACGCAAAAACCCGATAGCAGTGGCATAAAAGGCGTGCCGGTTGGCCGGGATGAACTGATCCGCCTGTTAAAGGCCGAAATGATACCCTATACCCCCGAAGAATTGATTGCCCTGGCCAATAAAGAGTTTGCTTTTTGCGATAAGGAAATGCTGAAAGCCTCACAGGAAATGGGCTTAGGCAACGACTGGCACAAAGCACTGGAAAAAGTAAAGAACAGTTATGTCCCCGCTGGTAAACAACCCGAAGAAATATTAAAACTATATAACGACGCGCTTACATTTATTAAACAACGTGACCTGATCACCATTCCGCCGCTGGCCGAAGAGACTTGGGGAATGACGATGATGACACCGCAGGCACAACTTGTAAACCCTTTCTTTTTAGGTGGCAGCGAGATTCAGATCAGCTACCCAACCAATACCATGAATGAGGATGATAAGTTGATGAGCATGCGCGGCAATAACCCTTATTTTTCGAGGGGCACCGTACAGCATGAACTTTTGCCGGGCCATAACCTGCAGTATTTTATGAACAGCCGTTATAAAGCGTACCGGCAGGCATTTTACACGCCTTTCTGGATAGAAGGATGGAGTTTATACTGGGAGTTGCTGCTTTACGACCAGGGTTTTGCAAAAACGCCGGAACAAAAGGTCGGGATGTTGTTTTGGCGCATGCACCGTTGCGCGCGTATTATATTTTCCCTCAACTATCACCTCGGTAACTGGACGCCACAGCAATGCATAGATTTTTTGGTTGACCGTGTTGGGCACGAACGCGCCAATGCCGAAGGTGAAGTGCGCCGCTCCTTTACAGCTGGGTACAGTCCGCTCTACCAGGTGGCGTACCTTACGGGCGGATTACAGTTAATGGCCCTTAAACATGAACTGGTAGACAGTGGTAAAATGACTTACAAACAATTCCACGATGCTATCATTAAAGAAAATACGATGCCGATTGAAATGGTGCGTGCTACGCTAACTAACCAAAAGCTCGAAAGGGATTTTGTTACCAAGTGGCGGTTTTATGATTTTGGGAAGTGATTAGAATTCCAACGAACTTACGAATTTTTTAAAACTTCGTAAGTTTTCTCGGGCTACTTCACCACCCAAAAGTCATTCAATATTACATATGAACAGGCGATGGCTTATTTAATGCTTTCTTTGTAATCAAACCCTTGCAAATAGGAAATTTCCCACTTGCTATCCACTTTTTCTACGCGGAATTTATATGAGAAATTTTTCCAACTCGAATCAGCGTTTGAGTAAAGGTTTCCCCACTTCCAATATAATTCGCCTTTTTTATTATCTAAGTTGATTATCCCTACTTCAACAAAATCCAGTGGGTTGGGTTTGTCGTAAGGAACATCCTGGCATAGAGTCCAGGGGTCCACATCATTGGCAAAATTAAATGTCGGAAGTTCATAAACATTCCAGGGCTCGAATTCTTTATTTTTTATTTTTTTGTCAAGTGTTTGTATGATTTGATTATAGTTATCTATGAACTCGTTAGCGAAAAATCCACTCTGTCTTAATTTTTCCAGATTCTGATTTTGTTTGTCAAAATCAAATCCGATGCAAATGCTGTCTTTACTCAATACGGGAAGCAAATTAATTGAACTCTTAGAATCACCCCAGTTAAGAGTCTGTCGGATAAGCGTCTGAATGTCATCTTTGTCTTTATTGTCATCGGGTAATTTTATCGTTTCAGAATTGTGTTTTGTCGAGCCCTCAGATTTAATAACAGGATTGATTTTTGTCGAAGCGTTTGATTTAATATCGGAATTACATCTGAAAAGCATCAGTACCAAAGTTGGGCCTAACAGCCCTAAGTATTTCATATCGTATTTCTATTAATTGTCTATTTCGCCTAATCAAACTGACGGAATTTTTAAAACCAAGTTTTACCCCTTACTTCACCACCCATTCATGTATCCCAGCCGAATTAACAACCGGCAATTGCACTTCGAGTTTTAAAGCAGTTGTTTGTACAGGCTCAAAATTCAGGATATTGTATTTGTCTTTGGCAATTTCATAAGGTGTAGTATTTTTTACGGGTACCCACTTGCCGTCTTTTTTGTAATAAAGCTTATAGGCAGCCGGTATACTACAGCCGCCATCAGGTTTGTCATCGTACCAATACACTTTTGATTGGGATACGGTGTGAACGGTGTCAAAATCGTATTGCACGTACTCGGTTGAGTTTTGTTTTGGCCACCAGTGGAGGTAGGGCATACTGTGGTCGTTTGAGTTTTGGGGGTCGTACTGATCGTTCAGCGCCTTTAACATCCTTGCACTTTTAACAGAACCGGATACTTTACTGGTGCTGGCAATGGTTGGCGCGGGTTTTGGCATGGAGGCCGATACTTCGTAGGGTATCCAAACCGTCATTTCACTTGGGCCGCGATTTGCCCAGGCATAGTATGGGATAGCCGTAACGCTTTGACCAGTTTGCAAAAGCGAATCGGTATTTAACTGGCGTTTGGTGCTTTTCCCTTCAGCGGTAATAACTTCTATGCCATTCAACAAATTGGGGTTGTAGGCAGCATAGCTTACCGCCATTTTACTTACCGTGATGTTTTGTACAAGGCTGTCTTTGTTGTCAGGCCCTTCAAGGCAATATACTATCGGGCCGCGTTCAAACACAAAACGGCCGCGGTCATCTTTCACCAGTTTGTTTGCAATTACCTTTTGGGTTGCCATTGACAGCATCATGGTCAACTGGTCGCCTTTTTTCCATTTGCGGTTTACAACTGCGTAGCCTTTATCTGTTTGGTAAATGAATGGTTTGCCATTTATGCTGATGGTAACCGGATCTGGATGCGTATCCATAAAAGTGTACAAACCACCGGGTACAGGTTTAGCCAAAGCCCAGCCGGGAATGCGGACCCGTAACGTGAAACTGCTTCTTTTTTCAGGATTGACTACGATTTCGACCTGGCCATCCCAGGGATAATTGGTGGTTTGAACAATGTTGATTTTACCTGCGTCAAGCGTAATATCGCTGGAGTTGCTCATAAACAGGTTAACATACAAGTCGTTTTTATTATGTGCATAAACATAACCGGGTACCGATGGTAAAAAGCGCGCCATGTTGGTGATACAGCAGGCGCAGCTAAACCAGGCGCTCCGCTGGTGCTGGCCCATGGATGCCAGCGGGTTTGGATAAAAAAAACGGTCACCGCTTAGAGAAACGCCCGAGAGCAGGCCGTTATAAAGGGTGCGTTCGAGTACATCTACGTATTTAGCGTCACCATGTAATAAAAACATACGGCTGTTCCAATATACGTTTGCGATGGCGGCGCAAGTTTCGGCATAAGCCGACATATTTGGTAACTGGTACGCATCGCCAAAGGCCTCGCCGTTTCCGGTTGCGCCGATGCCGCCCGTGATGTACAACTTTTTGTTAACAGCGTCGTCCCAAATATCATCAATGGCATGCAGGTAAGGTTGGTTGCCCGTTAAAGCGGCAACATCAGCTATGCCGGTGTACATGTAAGCTGCCCGTACCGCATGGCCCTCCGCTTCGTGCTGGTCTGCCACCTTTTTATCAGCCTGGTTGTAAGCTTCGCCTTTGGGACCCCGAATATCTAAAAAGAATTTAGCAAGATCAAGATATTGCTTGTTTCCGGTGACCCGGTATAGCTTTACCAGCCCGATTTCGACAATCTGATGACCGGGGTATTTTTCTTCCTTGCCATAGCCAAAGGTGCGCACCAGCAAATCGGCGTTTTTAAGAGCGATGTTCAGGAAAGTTCTTTTACCGGTAGCCTGGTAATGGGCAACGGCTGCCTCGTACAAATGTCCGGCATCGTACAACTCATGACTCAATATCTCTTCGTTTTCCCAGCGTTTGGCACCTATCCATTCATGTGGTTTTTGGGGATTCACTGTACGAAATGTATATAAATAACCATCTTTTTCCTGTGCTTTGCCAATAATATCAATCAGCGTATCCAGATACAAGGCAAGTTTAGGGTTGCTCTTCACCTGCATGGCATAGGATGCCCCTTCAATAACTTTATAAATATCGGTATCATCAAACGGGAATTCGCTCAATTTATCACCGTCAAGCAGTTTGGCGGCCCGCAAAAAGTTATCGACCCTGCCGTTTGCCTTGCACTGGGCCAATACATAGGGGATAGTTATATTGGCGTTTGTCTCCATTTTCGGCTCCCAGAAATTGTCGTCCACGTGTACCTGTGTAAAAGGTACCGGTTGTATGGGGTAATCCGCTGTTTGGGCAAAAAGGTTAACAGTAAAAAAACAAAAGGATAAAATTGTAAATGGTATGCGGTAAAAGTGTCGTATCATCTTAAATTACAATGAAAACCTAAATATAACTTAGAACACCGATAAATAAGATTTTCGCTAATTAAAATCAAATTATTAACGCCGATCCGGCAAATTCAAATTAAACGTGTTACTGCCTGGTGGTCGTATCACCTTCAATTCTTAAGCTTTCTTTATGAATAGCATTCAATAACTCTGTAACAAATGCTGCTGATAAGCCTTCTGCACTCCCGGCTGCTATGCCTTTATCCAATACTTGTTTAAACCGGGCTACCTGCAGGGGAGGAATGTGGTTTTTGGCTTTATACACCCCGATGGCTTTAACAATACGCTCCCGTTCGCCCAAAATCTTCATCAATTGGTCATCTAATGAGTCAATTTTAACCCGGCTGGCATCCAGGTCTTGTTTTAAATTAACAACAAGTTCGGCAGATTTTGTTTGGGCAAAGCAAATTACGCAGCCTGAAAGCCAAATTGCCGCAGTTAATATGAAGGTTTTTGATAAACTGATTTTCATGGGTTTTGCATCACGTGTTACCCCATAAAAGTAGCATAAATAAAATATACATCAAATTATGATGCGTATTAACATGCCGTTCAATAGGTGTCCGTCCTGTTCTCCGGTACCGACCCTTCCGAACGGACGGACAAAGCTCCTGCGTCATGCCTTTGTCTGGTCCTAAAATAGGTTTTCATAAAACCTTATAATACGATGAAAAAAAGTGTAAGCTTTCTTTTCAGGTCGGTTAACACTGTATTGTCCGTCTGTCCAAAGGTATTGTACCTCCCGAACAGACGGACAAACAACCTAAATGCAATAATAAAGAAATATCTTTATTATTAAAGATATTTTATTTGCATTTGTATAAAATATACTTCTTTTTTCTGCTGCAGCAAAACCCATATTTGAATAGGTTGATGGAGGGGTATTTTCAAAACTTCAGAGCAGAAATTTTAACTTCAATAATGTAGCAATAAAATAGTTCTGAAATGCAGTTTATATGGCAATTACTCAAAACTGCACTTTTTACTATTGCTCATCGTTTAAAAGATCAAGGCAATCCTCAATAAATAATTGCCAAACATGATCGGGTTTCCACATTTTTTCAATAAAAGCCTGCACTTCGTTTTCATCCAGTTTACCTTCCGAATAAAGGTAAAGGCCGGTGAACACGGATGCCCTGTAATTTGCCGCGCAATGAACAAAGGTCTTTTTATCCTGGTGTTTATTCAGTAATTCAATAAATATTGCCAGTTCTTCAATTCCCGGCTTGTTAAAAATAACAGGGATATGATGATATTCAATTCCCAAAGCTTTGATCGATGCCGCTTCATCTTTTAAAGCATACTTGCCCTCTGCCAGACCTAAATTGATCACTACTTTATAACCCTCATCGGCAATTGTTACCAGTTGGTCTTCCCGCGGCTGACCTGCACAGGTCAATAAATCAGATACTTTGTGGAGATTATAGATCGCGCTCATTTAGCAAACTTACAAATAGATAAATGAATATATTGGTTAATCTTAATGCCCTGTAGGGGTTACCGCTTTGTAGACAATAAGCAAACCCGCCTAATTGCCCCGCCAACTGGCGGGTTACCCTTAGCGATGGGTAACCCGCCAGTTGGCGGGGCAATTACATTCTATCGATATAAGTTCTACAAAGCGGTAACCCCTACGGGGCAGAGACTTTTTTATTCTCCAGTTCAGGCAAATTATTCCTTTATTTATTTGCCGGTAAACTGTATACTTGTTAAGCATGAAGAAACTATTATACAACCTAAATTTCCAGGTAATTATTGGCATTTTGCTCGGTGTAGTTGTCGGCTCTTTGTTTAAATCATTCGGGCCAACTGCTCATCTCATCAGCCAGACTTTTATCAGCCTTATTACTATGCTGATTGCCCCTATCATATTTTTAACCATCGTATTGGGTATAGCCGGCATGAGCGACATGAAAAAAGTCGGCCGGGTTGGGGGCAAGGCATTACTGTATTTTGAAATTGTAAGCACTTTCGCGTTGATCATCGGTGTTATTGTTGCCAACGTATTAAAGCCTGGCGAGGGCTTTGTGAGCAAAGCAGCGGCAGATACTTCTAAACTTGCGGTATTCCAGAAAGCCGCTTCCGAAATGCACTGGGTGGATTTTATAGTTCATATTGTGCCGGCTAATACCTTCGAAGCTTTTGCCAAAGGCGATATTTTACAGATCTTATTTTTCGCCATTCTGTTTGGCTTCGGCCTGAGCCATATGGGTGAAAACGGGCAAACGGTGATTACACTATTTGAAAAACTCAGCAAAGTGTTTTTTAATATTATGCGAATGGTTATGCGGGTTGCCCCGATAGGCGCTTTCGGCGGTATGGCCTATACCATTAGCACTTATGGCATTAAAACGCTGCAACCGCTGGCTATGCTTATGGGTTCGGTTTATCTTACTTCTATCTTTTTTATATTCGGGGTATTGAATTTTATTTGTTATCTCTACAAATTCAGCTTGTGGAAGTATTTGAAATTTATACGGGAAGAAATACTCATCGTTTTTGGAACTTCGTCATCCGAATCTGTTTTACCGGCCATGATGGATAAAATGGAAAAATTCGGCTGCTCGAGATCGGTAGTTGGCCTGGTGATCCCGGCAGGTTATTCCTTTAATTTAGATGGAACGACAATTTATCTGTCCATGTCGGTGATTTTTTTAGCGCAGGTGTTCCATATTCCGCTTACGCTGATGCAACAGCTAACCATTATCGGCATATTAATGATCACCTCCAAAGGCGCGGCAGGGGTGACCGGGAGCGGATTTATCATACTAACTTCAACACTTGCCGCTATAAAAATAATCCCTGCCGAGGGTGTAGCCATATTGTTGGGGGTTGATAGGTTTATGTCGGAAGCAAGGGCTATTACCAATATGATCGGGAATGGGATAGCTACTGTTGTTATTGCGAAGAGCGAGGGGGAATACATCCATCCATCCCCCTCTAAATCTCCCCCGGTTGGGGAGACTTTTTGAGTTCTATGATTTATAAACGCCTTCTGATAGAAATTTGAGATGATAGACCTTTTTGACGAAATAAATAATTCAAAACATTTGTATTTTATTGACTTGAGTGAACCGGAAGTCAACAGATTATCAATAGCCGTTAAAGAAGCAACCATTTCAGAACAGGAGGAGGATATAATTATCCAAAACAAAAATATAGGCCCTGCAAAACGCATCCTTTTTGACGGGCCTGGTAAGGTATACGAATTTTATTTTCAAACATACGCAGCCTATTGCATAATTAATGAGAGTTTTTCCATGTTCCAGGATCATGAGGAAAGAATCGGAAGAGTATTTTGTATCTATTCAAAATCTAATTACCTGGATTATATTCGTAATAGTACCATTGTAGAATACATTCGTGATGGCGATTTGAAGCACTATGCAATTAATTGTTTAGACCACACCATTTATATTGCTTCAATGGTTGAACCAATCGTAACTAGAAAATAGCATTTTTTCAACTCTCCTGTCATTTTTCAAACCCGGTGTTACACATTTTCACAGGTGATCCTGCACTTTGCCTGGTTTGTTTGGAACATTCATCTTTTTAATACCGCTGTTTTACTGGTAAATGTATTTTTGATAAAGATGATTTTATATTTTGTCAATTTATGCCGGGTAAAATCATGAGCGCATTCCAACGATTGGCTCGGCTTATTGCAGATGTAAACAATTTTGCTTACATTTGACCATGGATAAAATGGCCGACAGATACAAAGGGATACATCCCGGTGCGGTAATTGCCCGTGAGTTAAAAAAAAGAAAACTCCTGCAAAGGCCTTTTGCGATTTCGATAGCTGAACACCCCCAAACGCTCAATGCGATTATCAAGGGCAAAAGGGGCGTCAATACCGCTTTGGCCCTTAAAATTGAAAAGGCGATTGATTTAGAAGAAGGGGCTTTAATGGTCCTGCAAGTCTATTATGACATCAGGGCCGAGAAGCAAAAAAGCGAAATTGCGGCACACCCTGATTTTTCGATTATTCGCAAAATACTTTTTTGGGACACGGATATACATAAAATTGATTGGGAGAAATATTATAAATATGTGATCAGGCGTATTTTTGAACGCGGTAATGATGAGGAGAAAATGGAAATTCTTCGTTATTATGGACCGGAAAAAATAAATGAAGTTACTGGCAGCCCGTCCATATCCGGAAACAGCATTCCTGTTATGCAACATCTGAAACAGCGCTAATGTTATATTGGAATACAATAGGCGGACATCTAAAAGAAAGCCTTCTGATCCTGATGCAGGCCAGGGAATTAAAGGATTTCCGGCTTGTGGGCGGCACGGCACTAAGTCTGCATTTAGGCCACAGGATATCTGTGGACATTGATCTCTTTACGGATGCGGCTTATGGCTCCATAGATTTCGATGCCATTGAAAGTTTTTTAAAAAGGTCGTTTGGTGGCGTAACCGGAACTTTCGGGGGTAACCCTGGTATGGGTAAATCTTATTTGCTCGGACCGGATAGTGATCGCTTAATCAAGCTGGATCTCTATTATGCAATGGATGC
>Ga0302191_10002812_pt1 | contig 10772 bp, 8 predicted proteins | sample II_Bog_E3_1_FD_198775 | JGI IMG/M metagenome (GOLD analysis project Ga0302191, IMG submission 198775) | Peat permafrost microbial communities from Stordalen Mire near Abisko, Sweden - II_Bog_E3_1 | ecosystem: Environmental > Terrestrial > Soil > Wetlands > Peat | place: Sweden: Abisko, Stordalen...
CCACTTTGAAATTCAAAAAAGTCTACCATAAAAAACTTCATGTATTCGAGGACGCCTTCAATTCAATGAAATTTCTTAAAATTAACTGAGAAAATAGAACATTTTAGAAGCAAAATTAGCGAATACTTGGTCATCCTGATTGTTTGTATTCAGAATGCACTAATCATTGTAAATATCCATAAATTTGGTAATTAATATCTTGTGATATTTTATGATAAATAGAATCCACAATTGACGAATAGGTACTATTTGATTTGATGGCAGTCTTAAATATTTTGCATAATACATTATTAAATAAATCAGAATAGAAGATCGTATTTAAGCTCATTTACGCTAAAAGCTCCTTCAGATATGATTCCTAACATTAAGTCTTTTACTTAATCGCTACAGTCGATCATCAGTGTTTTTAAAGTATCTAAAAACTTTTTCTTTGTAATTGATCCTGAAGGTTCTAAAGATTTTAATGTCTTTTTTAACATATTTCCATATTGATCAATTATTTTTTAGACCTATTCTCTTAATTTAGATTTGCCTGTTCCAAGAGGATATTCTTTCACCAAATTTTTAATAATAGATTTCACAGCTTCTCTAAGATTTTAGTTCTGATCATCACAGAAGACATATTCGGATTGATCATCTTCTGTCAGATATCTGGCAAGCTGCAAAGCATCCTCAGGGCGAAGGCAAAAAGGTCTACTTTCAAGAATAGAACGTAATTCTCCCATGGTTATATATTTCTAGTGATATTAGATGTTTTGATCATTATTTGAAGAAGAAGAATTATAATTAAAAAATTGACGAAGCTTGATAGGAGAGATATTTTCGTTAATAAGTCTTAACCTTACTAATTAGGCAGTTTCCGCAATTTATTTTTGCTCTACTTTTCTTCTTTTTGTTGGCCGATTAATGTGGATTTTGTCACTTTCTCCATTTAATGAGTTGTGTGATTTTTTACTAGCATATTAGCTCACACTTTTTTCATGCTCGCCAACAAAATGACTTTATCTTTTCACTGATAAAGGCTAATATTAATTTTTCCGAGTGTGCTAAAATCCCTGTGATACATCTTTATTGGTAACTTCTTTAAACTGATTTTCTCTGCTGATATTAATGCTAGTTTCTCTAAGTTCTTGAATCATATGATGAAGATAAGCATTCTCTTTTTCCAATGTAGAAATACGTGCATCTTTCTCATTACGCATTTATACGAGGAATCGATTATGATTTGCTACTAATTAAGTTTGAGATGATTTCATTTCATCCATTTGATTATTGTATCTTACTTATAAAGCTATAATCTGCTGTTTCTCATTTTATACTGAGGCTTTAAGACGAACATTTTATTACTGTACCTTTTTGGCTAATCGAGAAGTATAATGAATGCTATTATCCTTTTATATTATCAGTTTTTATAGAAAGGCTATTTTTATGTTACGGTCTTTTAAATTTTAGTTTCTCATCTTATACTGTGCTGACAATTCTCTAAATTTTTAATTCAAGGCTTTGTTTTATGCCTCCAACTCTCCAATGACATACTCAGATGCTTGCTTTTGATCAATTGTTGCAGTCTAATAAATTACGTTCAGGCTATTCAGTCGTTCAAATTTTAATTCCAAGCTTTTATTCTAATTTTCAAGTATTTTAATATATGTTGTTAATTAAGTCTCCTTCGTTATATTTTATCTTTTGCTCAACAATTCGCATTTTGCGGTGATTTCTTCATATTCTATATTAAACAGTAAATACTATCTTTTAGGACGTCATACATTGCTTTCAAGCCTGTGACTAAGTGACTTTGAGAAGATTTTCCTAAAAACTTATCATTTTCAACTTAGATTTAGAATGTTTTGGTGTATTTTACATTTTTTTTGCGCATTTTTTCTGTTTTTCCTCGTTGAAGCGACAGCTATTAGACTAGTTTATTAACTGTCTATTTTAAATTCATAATTTCCTTTGTCATCTCTTCTTTTTTCTTTGTGATTTTTACCACTTTATTTGTAGATTTATCTTTATTTAAAGTTGATGATGCCTGTCTAGCGGTTAAGGCCCTCGTACTGGAAGTTTGAAGAGGTTGAGTCACTGAATGCCCTGTATAAATATTTTCAATTAACTCCTGACGAGCCAAAATTTGAGCTGAATTGCCTGTTAATGGTCGAGATTGATAAGATTGACGATCACTGGATCGCCCTGATATCCTCGCACTCAATAAGCGAGGCTTTTTTATTTAAGTTTCAAAATTCATTTATTATTATATTTATTAAAACAATAAAGAAACTGCTTGCGCATCATTCATTGAATAAACGAAACAAGATGACTTTTATGATTATATTATTGGGATAAATGCATCTTAAAATTATCTTTGTGAGCTACATACATTTATTAATTATCCTATACCTTTTATATTATTAAAAACATATAGGATCAATTATTCTCAAAAGCGTTTCGTCGAAGGCAGGTGAAAGCTTGCAGGTTTTATTGATTTTCTCAAGGGCTAATCTTCATGATCGAGATTTTTATCATTTTCAGTATTTAAAAGATTTCCATCCTCCCAAACACCTTTAATCTCCTTTCCGTCTTGATAAGTTAGACGCCCTTTTCCATGTCTACATAAGATAAAACATACTTCACATCATTTGCAAAACCACCTTCATACATGCAGCCATTAACCCACACATAACGACCATATCCATTTTTCTTGTCATTTTCATAAGTTCCTATGTAGATATCCCCGTTAATCTTGGCAGACTTCCAGCTACCTTGTCCGTGTCGAACACCTTCATTGAACTGCCCCTAATAACAAGATCCGTTCAGCCATGTATACTTTCCCTTCCCATGAAATTTGCCTGCTCGATATTCTCCTTTGTATTTATCACCATTTATGAATACTTCTGACCCAAAGCCATCTTTAATAGATTTTACAAATGTTCCATAGTAATACTCCTTTTCTGAGAGTTTAAGCAAACCATGGCCATCCTTTTTCCCTTCTTTCCACTCCCCACTGTACACAACTTTGGTAGCGGCGTCGAAATAAACTCCATGCCCATTTTTAATTCCATCAACCCACTGTCCATCGTATAAGTTGCCGTTTGCCATGCGAATAATACCAGTACCATGTTTCTTGCCATTTAAAAATTGCCCACGATAAAGATGTTTGTCTGGAATGAGTTAAACTCCTTCACCGTGCTTTTATCCCTATGCTCCTTCGCCGCTTTTCCAACCACCCATATAAAATTTGCCTGAGAAGTGCCACAAGACACACTCTAAAGGGGAATTGTTGACTGTAAAGACAACACAGTTTTTATATTTTTTAACACAAAGCTGATACTCTTCCTTATCTACATCTTTCCCAAATGCCTTATATGTTGCTTTTGCCAGTTAAAGTAACTCTTCTTGAGTCATTTCACTTGATGGTGGGTTTGGCAAAGTCGGAGCTTTTATATCCCTCATATGGATTTATGGCAAAATTTATTCTTACTATGGATTGTTCTTTTTCATTTCCTCCACCAATCTAGAGTAATTTATTTTATTAGTCGTTGATGCTAACCCAATTTTACTGAAATTTGTAAATCCATTCGTTGCAGTTAAATCTGGCAGTTCTTGCTTGTTACTGTCTTCTGCTATGACTCTGCTGCTTTATACAAATTGATGAAAATCGTTATCTTTCTGTGAAAAACGATCAATTATATCATGGCGTCGAGTATCGTTGTAAATCTTCTGATTTTTAGAATTGGTTTATTCAGGCAGATATGGATCAAGGACTACGTCATCCTCATTACCTAAGTATTTGATTCTTTGATTGATTTTTTTTCGAGGAGACTCTATTAATTTTTATGGAGAGTTATTATGGATAATTTTGCCGATTTCCTTCGGTTATCTGGACTTGATATTGCTGCTTGTCCAGCTTTGTTTCTTGGTGGACCTCTCTTCAATATTGATGGACTATTTGTCAATATTCTTTGATGGTTTTTCAATTTCTCTTGAATTCTATTGCTTGAGCACTACTGAATCAGACAATTAATTGTCCTGATCAATAGATTTAATCTTGTCAATTTGCATATCTCGAATTATCTTTTTTAATCTCGAAATTTATTATTTCAGTTTTGTTTTTTAGTGGAGTTATCCATCTTTTTATTGTTTTTTGCGCTGTTACTCCATTGTATTCACTTGAATTATTGAGCTTTCAAGCTGCAGTCGAGGCTGAATTCTAGTGCTCAGGTTCACTTCACCGAGATTAATGAGTGGAGTTTCAAGTGTTTAAATAACTTGGGTTTAAATAACTTGTTTTTCATTGTGTTAATTGTGATCTCCTACCGAATCGTTGGGGACTTGCAATTTTGAAATGGTTCCTTCTAGTTTTTCGATTTGTTACTGTCTCTCCTCAACTTTTTTTAACTTCTCCTGAAGAAGATAAATCTGTTCATGCAATTTCACTATTTCTTCCTTTGTTACTGAATCATTTTCTGCATTTTCATACTTGGAAAATGACTACTCCTCCCCTTTGCCTTTAGACGAAGCCTTGCTTCTGGATACTTTATCATAGTTCTTCTCAGACCTTTCTTTGACTGATCCATTTCTAGAATGGATCACAAATGATTTTGATTTCTTCTCGCTTTGATTATCGTGTACAGCATATTCTTTCCTCTTCTTCATGTTGATCTCTTGAACAGGCTCTTCTAAATTTACTGAAGCCTTTAACTCATTGTTTAATTGCTATAGTTTTAGATGTGAGCTTTAGTTCATCGATTGCTAGTTCAGATTTATAAATGAGCTGTTCTGTGAACTAGCTGGCTGAAATTTTATTTCGTTGATATGACTGTTATGGGGCTCAGCTTCAGATATTCTCGACCACTGAATCGATTTGTCCAGTTTGACTACTTGCTACTTTGGAGGAGGACTCTATATTTTAACTGTTTCAGGAATTATTTCCGGGACAGCTTAAACTTTTTTAAAAGCATTCTTTTAAGATCTCACCACTGATTTTCTATCATTGACTTTTTACTCTTTAATTTCTACTACATCTAAAGAGTGTTCTGAATTTTTTATAGATGGTTCTTTTTAGACCCTTTTTTATTTCCTAAAGGGAGAAGATGATTTTTTGCTTTTAATTTATTCTGCTTCTTCAATCTTATTGGAGTGAATGCTTTTGCTGTCTTCTGGTTGTTTTAACACAGTAATTCCCTCTGATTACAACTTCGCGGATTGTTTTATCATAGTTTCTTGGACAATAATCACTGGTTGTATTTACTATTTATTATCTTTTTTCGATAGCTAGGACTTTTTACTTTTTATATCATCGACCTCATGGTGTATGCTTTTACTTTTTACCGATTAGTTTCCTTTAATGCTTGATTTTTTGCTTAAGACGTCTACAGACTTCAAAGGTTACTTTCTATTTTCAGCAATTTCATTCGTTTAAACATAAGATTTTTTACTTTTTACTTCTCCAATTATATCCTCATGGCAAATTTATTTTAAAAAAAAGTCTTCGCTAACGGCAATTAATGGACTTTTAATGGATTTGGCATCTTGTTCAATTTGATTAATTGGGTGACTAGACTTTTTAGACTTAGCTTCTCCCTTTTCTTAAAATAGCAAGTTTGATTTTCTTGATTTGGAATCCAATTCTTCAACTGCTGCAATAGGAGAGTTGCTGATAATTTAAGATTTTTTGCTTTTTTTGTCAATCTTTTAATTTTCCTATTTTAATTATCCATATTCATTAATGATACTAGATTTATGAGATTTAGTATCATTCTTCTCAAATAGTTCAGCCGCAGCCGGAGTTATCTCTATCTGAATATTCATTTAATCCTTTGAAGTGTGTATCGAAGAATGCTGGCTCTAATGGGCAACCTGTGATTTTTTAGAAGGAGATCGAAGGGATTGCTAACGAGAAGATTTCATAGCTTCGGGAAGCTCTATTTGATTAACTTATTCATTTTTTACAGAAATTGGTTTGGATTTTGATGAGTTCTTTTAAGACCTCTTCACTGACTTATGTCTAGATTGAGTTTTATGTGTCTTTGGAGATTCATTTTAAAATTCTTTCACAGAGTGTCTTTCCGACTATTTTGCTTCTTAAATCTACATGCAGACTGCCTATTTTTGATGCTTTTGAGTGTGTCTTTCTGACGGCTTTGCTTCTTCTATTTACATGCAGACAACCTATTTCTGATCCTTTTTTGAAGCAGTGTGCTTTGCTACACTTGACTAAATTTTAGACTGTATTTAACTTTTATTTGCCAAATCATCATTTTTTACATCTTTATTTATCGCAATTTATTTCTTTTATGATGGTGGTTTTATTACAATTTATTTAATTTGGCTGTTTTATTTGATAGATTTTTAAATGCGAGATTTATGGTAACTTCCTTCCTTTTCGCGAACTGATTTTCTTGGTGATGGCACAAGTTGGTCGGCTTAAATCTGATTCAAATGTCCTTCCATCTGTTCTTTTGCTTTAGACTTTCGTTGAGAACGAGGAGCAACAAATTATTCCTCTTTTGGTTTGATCCCTTATACTTCTGTATTTTCAATCAGTTGCATATTTTGTTTGATTTATAACTTCTTCTTTTGCATATTACGTAAGTTTTATTTATACTTATCCTCCTCATTCTCCAGCTCACCTTTGTATTTTTACTTTCGATTCAGGTGCTTACTTTAGTTGAATTATGATTCGCAGAAACTACTGTTCGATAGATGAACTGATCTGTTCTACTGATAGGTCAAGAAAGACCCATTTTGCGAAAGGTTATCAAACTATAATTTGGCCAGCCGTGCTTTTTCTTGCTAGATTTCGGCTTCAATATTCTTTAGCTTAGTCATTGATTCTGGATCTGTGAGGAAGTATTGTCCATCTATATAGGTAGCCACCCACTCATACTGCTGTCGATTAGCAAGATGTTGATGGGGATATTCGGAATGAGGGGGTTGAACATGTTTGGCTTGATTGAGATTCGACACGGGTTTCTATTTGTTTTCAGTTTGGATATTGGAATGAATCGACATGAACTATTAAACTATTAAATTTATTGATCTATTATTTTGGTGCAGCAAGATTCAAATTCTATAAACAAAATTAACTTTAAAGGACTATCATCAATAGTTAAATAGCATTTAAAAATAATTGTGATGGGACGATTTGTCCAAACTATCTTACTGCTATCAAATTATCGGTTAATATTATCCACTCAATGATTTGTCTTCAAGCATGTATTGCCAAATTAAAATCTTAATAATTTACAAATAGCAATTTCAAGTTATTGGTGTTGATTTTTGTTAAGCATTTATGATCAATTCTATTCGAATCAAACTCCCAACTCTGAAATGTCCTCCCATTCTCCAGTGTCTAAATTTATTGCAATTTACTTCCTTTCTTCAGCTTATAGTGCAAAAGAGTATTATTGGTAATACCCTGATCATGTATATTGGATTTATCATCGAGCAGCTAATTGATTGCAAAACTACCTGCCTTGTTATCAATGTACTTTATTGGCCTGATACAATCGAATATCAGCAAATTCCAATCCCTTGTGAAAGATGAGAAGCTTGCGTTTTATGGAATCAATGCTCTCAAACGGACCACAAGTGAGAAAGTAAGTTGTTTTCTATCGTCGTACGCGTAGACTGAGTACAATATCTTCGCTGTTCTGCATTTATTATACAACTTTATCTCCAAGATATTAGACTGAGTTTAAAAATCAGATTTAAGCAAATTAGTCTAACATTTTAATATTCAATTCAAGTTGTGTAAATATACTCATGTAAATATGTAAATATTATCAAATGGAGAAATTTATACAAACAATAAGTTCGCTGCTGAGGCATACCAAGGGTATTTCTTCCATGGCTTCAACCCTAAAAACAGGAGACAACCCAGAATTGACTGAATTTCTCAAGAAAAATTAAAAATTCGTGAATGCTGCCAAATCTTTCCATAGTTGGAAAGAGGGATTGAAGAAATAAATGGATCATAAATTGCTGGATGATGGTAAAATAAAAAAAGGACCGGAGTCAAAGGGTTTCAAAAAGAAATGATTCATTCAAAGGTTATACTCATCAACTGCATTTTATCAAAATATAGAATCAATCTCAAATATTTTTAGAGGGAAGATTTCATCTTTCACACTGAATAAAGATGGCATTTATGAATATTCAGATTAAATCATTTCTATTAAGAATTAGTAGACTTATTTATTAGGAGATTGCTTGTGTCCTTTTCACTCAATGAAAATACGTCCTCAGTTTTGGCAGCAGTGCTCTTTCCCCAACTCGAAACTTTCTTCATAAGCTGTTTTTGATAATACGAGCAAGGAACTTCCACAAAGATAGTCATGAGGAATCCTAAAGTACAACTCAAGGCCAGACATCCAACATATAAAATGAATCCATCATTAATGGAATAGTAAACATCATCAGTCCTTGAAGTACAAAACTGATAAATTACCATTAAATGGATTAGATAAGTGCAGAATGATATTTTAGCCATCACATTGAAAAGGGATGTATTTAATAAACTATTAAAGAGAGAATCCTTGATGCCAAGTAAGGACGGCAGCAGAACCATAACCAGGCCAGTGATAAAAATTGGTTTGGAAAAACAGAGATACAAAGAATGAAATAGCTGAGGCCATTGATGGCCTTATTGCAAAGTGCGAGGAATCAATACTAAAAATGTCATGAGACCGATCCCTATCCATTAAATTATCCAACGAATTCCTCTATTTTTTTACATTTTTAGCTTTAACCTACAGAGCAATAAAGTAATTGCGCTTTTTTTAATTGTATTATTTTTTGACTGATTTTGATAATCAAAAAAAAAAATACCCAAAAATAAACCCATGAAATAGGGCGTCCAGCGAGTATGAGGTTTGATATATACATTGAAGAAGTAATTTTGAAGACTGGCGAGGGCACTAAGATCAGTGAATAATCTTTGATTTTATCTCTGAGAATATAAAATATTCATGACAAAAGAGAAAATTATAAGGCTCCCTGTAAGCAAATACGAGGATATTTTTGACTTCTGATATAGGAATAGTATCACAACGCAGGCCAAGAATATTTGAAAATCTACTTGCAAGTACCACCCCCACCCAAGGCATATCTCCTATCCGTTATCAATTAAATTCTCAACAAAAAAAATTGATCTCCACATGTTTTGGCAAATCATAACTATTGGCTCATTGCTACTTTGCCAGCGTGGCCCTGCTCCCATATGCATATACACTCCATAATAGATCATCATTGTCAAGATATAAGCAGGCCAAATTCTTAAAACTCTTTGCAAAATGGCCAATGGATATTTTAGTATTGATTGAGATTTTTAGCGCATGAAGACAAAAGATAGGAAGAAGCCACCTAAAAAGAAGAAAACATCCACCGATAAAAGGCCTGCTTCTACTATCAAGAAGAATGGTTTTTTAAAGATTTATTCAATGTTAAAAGTGTTAAGAACTCCTGTTGCGCTGTTGAGAAAAAAGTGCCCAAATACAACCCACATCATTGCAAATGATCTCACTCCATTTAGTATATTTAAATCTGAGGATTAATTTCGCTTAAATACTTTCAGACTCTATCCGATATCAAATCCTTTTAGTGAGGGAAGCTTTTGTTTGAATATTGATCCCACGCAAATTAATAGAGTGAATAAAGACAAAATTAGACAAACTAGGATGAAGACCCATGTGTAGGGAAACTGATAGTCTTAAATTGTTGTCTCGAGAGAGTAGACATTCAATGGTAACCCCAATGTTGACAGCGTTTGAGACACTGCTGTCTCTACAATTTCATGTGTACAATATTTAGGAAGGCACATTCCAATGTACATTCCGGAATTCGCCTTACCAATCCCTAAGGTTAGGAGATTGTAGGTAAAATCTGAAGTTTCAAGACAATCTTGGTACTGCCCATATGAAAAGACAACATGTCCGGATTACTTTAGCAGCGTCCGCATATGCAGAGTTATTTGGGTTAAGCAGTTGATCATATAATTTTTTAATCACATAATCCGATGAAAGATTTTATTGTATTAGTAAGTTTAATTTCCTATATATTTCAATTAACCGAAATTTTAGTAATTTTGAGTTTAATAACCTTCCAAAGATTAATGCTCAGAAATGGTAAAGAAAACTGCTATATCAGTAAATTTTAATTTAATCATTGGTTTAAGAAAATAGGTGCATTGAAAGCAGAAATATAGAAAGTTTGGTTGATTCGGTCCATAAGTGGCGACAATACCAATTCTTATATTAGATAATGTTTTACTTTCTCCTTATTATATGATTTAAAACAAAAGAATTTTCATCCATCAACCATTCGAATTATAGAATATCTATTATCCTTAGATTCCTTCTAATAACGCTGGACTAATCAATTTTCATCTTCATATTTGCTTCTCTATAATCGGGTTGGAATATAATAAAACTAATAATGAAGATGATAAATTCGACCAATCTATTAATGGTTCCACAAAACCATGCCAGCGCTCAGTTTATGAGATAAAATTTCAGTAAGTCTCCCATGCGAAGAATTTAATCAAAGTTAGAGCTGTAAAAATAGTCTATTGCTGCCAACACTTTGGTCTCATACAATTCTTCTCACTCTCCTTTCTCTCCTAGAACCCCCAACAAGAAAGATAGTCATGTAAATTTACCCATCAGTCCTTCACAAATGATGAAAACCCCATAATCTCGCAAAACTCCTCAAGCAATGAACAGTTATTCGTAAGATGTATCAAAATTTGGGACAGGGAAAGTGAGAAATCGTAAATA
>Ga0302191_10002822_pt1 | contig 10751 bp, 5 predicted proteins | sample II_Bog_E3_1_FD_198775 | JGI IMG/M metagenome (GOLD analysis project Ga0302191, IMG submission 198775) | Peat permafrost microbial communities from Stordalen Mire near Abisko, Sweden - II_Bog_E3_1 | ecosystem: Environmental > Terrestrial > Soil > Wetlands > Peat | place: Sweden: Abisko, Stordalen...
TTGTTCCCGGACGATTATCACGCCGAAATACAAGTGCTCGTATATCTTATCTCTGCCGATGGCAAGGTTATGCCTGACTCATTGGCCGGATTAGCCGCTTCGGCTGCTATTGCGGTATCTAATATTCCGTTCAACGGACCTATATCCGAAGTGCGTATTGCCAAAATTGATGGCAAATTTGTGGTTAACCCAACATTTGCTGAGGTTGAAAACGCAACCATCGATATTATTGTTGCAGGAACCATGAACGATTTGAATATGGTGGAAGGCAAAATGAGCGAATGCAGCGAAGCTGAAATGATAGAGGCTTTAAAACTGGCTCACGACGTTATCAAGGACCATTGCAAGGCTCAGTTAGAACTTGCCCAGTTGGTTGGTGCAACTGAAAAACGCCAATATTCTCACGAAGTGAATGATGAGAATTTGAAAGAAAATATGCGCAAGCATTGTTACGAAAAGTTTTATACTCTGGCAACCGAAGGAATTGCCAATAAGCATGTCCGCAGCGAAAGGTTTGAAGCCATACGCGAAGCATTCCGCATTACCCTTAGCGAAGAAGAACAAAAAGAAAAGTCAGGCATGATGAAACGGTACTTTTTCGAAGTAGAAAAAGATGCCGTTCGCGATGCCATGCTGAATGAAAAACTCCGTTTAGATGGCCGTAAAGGCGATCAGATACGTCCGATATGGAGCGAAGTAAGTTACCTGCCTATGGCGCATGGTTCGGCTATCTTCACCCGTGGCGAAACCCAATCACTTACTACCGTTACCCTTGGCAGCAAATTAGATGCCCAGCTGATTGACGGAGCGGTGATTGACGGAACCAACAATTTTATGCTGCACTATAACTTCCCTCCCTTCTCTACAGGCGAAGCGAAGATGATGCGCGGCACCGGACGTCGTGAAATTGGTCACGGTAACCTGGCGCTGCGTGCCTTAAAAGCCGTTATGCCAAAAGAAAATCCTTATACCATACGTATTGTTTCCGATATTTTAGAATCGAACGGTTCCTCCTCCATGGCCACAGTTTGCGCCGGATGTCTGGCCCTGATGGATGCCGGTATTCAAATTACCAAGCCTGTTGCAGGTATTGCAATGGGATTGATTGCAGACCCTAAAAACGGAAAATTCGCCATCCTTTCCGATATCCTCGGAGATGAAGATCACCTGGGTGATATGGACTTTAAAGTTACAGGTACCAAAGACGGTATTACCGCCTGCCAAATGGATATTAAAATTGACGGACTTTCTTACGAAGTGCTTGCACAAGCCCTGGAACAAGCCCGCAATGGCCGTCTCCATATATTAGGCGAAATGGCTAAAACACTTGAAAAACCGAATGCCGATTACAAACCATACGCTCCCCGTATCATTCAATTGAAGATACCAAAGGATATGATTGGCGCCGTAATAGGTCCGGGTGGAAAGGTGATACAAGGTATACAAGCCGATACCGGCGCTACTATTGTTATTGAAGAAAAAGACGGAATGGGTATTGTAGATATTTCCTCGCCTAACAAAGATGCTATTGACGCTGCTTTGGCTCGCATTAAAGGAATTACCACACTCCCTGAAGTTGGAACAGAATACGAAGGTAAAGTGAAGAGCATTGTTGAATTCGGCGCATTTGTTGAATTCCTGCCGGGAAAAGAAGGTCTGCTGCACATTTCGGAAGTAGATTGGAAACGCCTCGACAGCATGAGCGGTGTGTTTAAGGAAGGTGATACCGTGAAGGTAAAACTACTTGCCGTTGACCCTAAGACAGGTAAATACAGATTATCTCGCAAAGCACTTTTACCAAGACCTGAAGGCATGCCCGAACCTACCGAAGATGAGAACAGCGGTTTCCGCTCCGGTGGCGGAGGCAATCGCTCAGGCGGTGGAGACAGACGCGGAGGTGGCGGTGGTCGCAGATAGTTGTTCTCGTTATTGCGAGGAATGAAGCAATCTCACCCAATAAATTATAAAGTAAAACCCTTTCAGAAATGGAAGGGTTTTTTTTGTTTGAGTTTCCAGCACTCCCAGTCAATGACTTTTCTCAAAATCACTTTTTAATTTATTACATTGACCCTCAAAATGCGACTTTTGCTTTTACCAAATTCGCACAGCTAAAAACCTTTATGCGCTTGGGCTACACACACATTTTTAGGGTAAATAAATTCGTCTCATTTTGAAATGTTAAAAAAGGTGGTTTTAATTCCTACTTAAACAAAGTCAATGACTTTTTAAGAAAACACTTTTTCGTGGTCTATCTTTGTTATATGAAAAAGGGAACAAATATTCTGCCAACAATTTCAGGCTTGCTTTTTGCCCCGTTTATTATTAATTTATATTATTTAATAATAGATTTTCTTACAATGCATTTATTATCAGATAGTTCTAAAATAATAAATTATGGTTATTTATTATTCATCTATATTATTTTCATGGTATTTTCAATATTAATTCATTATTATTTTCATCCCTTTTTAACACCCAAATCACATAGCCCACCATACAATATCCATTTAGCCCAATTATGCTTTTTTAACATCTAAAAGCGCTGTTTTTCAGCATCCCGACCAAACGTTTACCCGAAATATTACGTCTATGTATGTAAAGAGCCTGTAAATAGTCCTTTCGTAATAAGCCGAAAGGAGGAAAAAGGCATAAAACTCAAAGGATGGAGAACAATACTTTAATCTTGAATACCATGAAAGCTAAAGTAAGATCAAATCCGAAAGACTGGGCAACATACACCTTCCTAGTGATGTTTGTCCTGGTAATTTTCTACGTGGCTTTAAGCGCACGTAGCTAACCACGAACTGATTATTCGTCAATCCTCTAAGCAGTGCTTAAAATAAAGCGCTGCTTAGGGATTTGTATTACCTTAAACACTAAGCAGATTTCCCTTCCAAAATCATATTCATGGCTATGTTAATGAAGAATTTCCGGTGTTAATAGTTTGTTAACCTGTTATTAACAACTTCAAAATATACTCCATATTCAAAAAAAAACGTATCTTTGAAGCTAGTTAATACCTGTAAAACATGAGAAAATATACCCTGCTATTTTTAATTTTTTTATCAACAGCTCTACTATCGATAAATGCAGACGCTCAAACGTGGTATTGGACCAGTCAGGCAGATAGCAGTACTTCGCAATTTGCCAGCCAGGTAGCTGTAGACCGAAAGAATAATCCGGTTTATACCGGATATTGCTCGGGGACAAGAATGTCATTTGGGCACAACATTGGCATTGATATATCAGGCGTACAAGGGGATTTTTTAGCCAAGTATAATACGAATGGGGTTCCATTATGGGCAAAGAATGCGAAAGCGCTTAATCTCTCAGCGGAGATATACGGAATGACGGTGGCTACGGACCGGAATAATGCTGTAATAGAAGCGGGATATTTTGATGATTCTATCGGTTTTGGCAGCTATCACCTTCATTCGGTCGGCTCCAACGAAAATAGCTATATAGTAAAATATGATGCCAATGGTACCCTGTTGTGGGCTGCTTCACCCAAAGCTTCTGTAACTACCAATTGTGAAAATTATGCGTATACTATATCTACCGATAAAATGAATAATGTACTTGTAACGGGTTACTTTCAAGACACAGCTTATTTCGGTGGTACTACATTGGCAGCTGCCGGAACAGATTTGTTTTTAGTAAAATACAGCTCTGCAGGTGCTGTGTTATGGGCCAAAACAGCTGTTTTAGCTGGCGGAGCATCAGTTTATGGATTATCTGTAGCGACAGACGACAGTGACAATGTTTACGTATCAGGTAATTTTACCGGGACGGTAACTTTTGGCTTAACACCTTCTTTAACTACAGGGGCTGAGAGTATTTTTCTTACTAAATATGATTCTACCGGAAAAGCTAAATGGGCACTCAATACCACTGCGAACCCGGGCCAAATGCTTCCAACACCTGTTGTAGTTGACAGAAGCAATAATGTTTACTTGGGAGCACAATTTACAAATGCATCAATTACTTTTAATCATTCTACAGTAACTAATACTGCCAGAGATGGCGCTTCTAATGCTATGCTAATTAAATATACCCGGAATGGAGTTCCCATTTGGGCTACCTGTGCAGACTGCATATCAGCAAATGAATTAGATGTTATTGTTGAGTCTTCTGTTGCGACAGACCGATGCAAAAATGTGTATTGGTCGGGACTCTGCTCCGATACATTTGGAGTGGGGCCGGTAAAAGTTACTGTACCCGGAGGATCAATTAATCAAAGCACGCCCTTCGCCTATGTTATTCAAATGGATTCCAATGGCACTGCTGTTGCCGGTGCTGCGCTTGCAAACCAAAATCTTAATTCATTTTCCAATTACCTGGCAGTTGACAGTCTTTCTAAAGCATTATTTGTAACAGAATTGGATGACCCGGCAACACTTGTTATAGGAAACGATACTGTTAACAGGTACTTATCCAACGCCACCAGCTTCCTGAGTAAGTTTGCCGTTATTCCTGCCATTATTTCTAATAGTAATAACAATAATGACTCAATATGCTTAGGCGACAGCATTCGACTTAGGGTTATTTCGATAGTGGGAACAACCTATACGTGGAGCAATGGAAAAACCACTGATAGTATTACCGTTAAACCGAGTGTCACAACCAATTATTATGTAATCATTAATAACGGATGTATTATTGATACCAGTTATGTAAAAGTAACCGTATTACCTGCCTTTGCCGGAATACATGGCACGGATAGTATTTGCAGGGGCGACACCGCTTTACTAATCGGAAGTGGCGGAGGAACCTATTTATGGAGTAATAGCCAAACAACCAGCAGTATAAAAGTAACTCCAACCATAACTACAACTTATACACTGGCTGTTAGTAATGGGCGCTGTAGTAAAGATACTACGTTTACTGTTCATGTATCAGCGCTACCGGTGGCGTCTATTACATCTGTTCCAGCTAATGATTCTATTTGCAAAGGAGACAGTGTATTACTTTCGGGAAGCGGCGGCACAACCTATAAATGGAGTACCGGAAAAACCACATCGAGCATATGGGTAAGCCCAATAATAAATACAACCTATACCTTATATGCCCACGGATCTATTACCTGTTCAGACTCGGCTGAGGTAACCGTTAAACTAACCCCTTTAATAACAGCTTCTGCAAGTGCTTCAAAAGATACTATTTGCCCCACTACAACCACCACACTCACCGTAACAGGTGCGGGTGGGCAAGTAACATACCATTGGAGTACAGGAGCGACAACATCCACAATAAATGTTTCTCCAACCGTTACTACTAAGTATATTGCAACTGTTACAGGAGCTTGCAATACAGTGAAAGACACAGTAACTATTACGGTTGTTCCACTTGCGAACCCTGTAATTAGCGGAACACTATTGAAATGTAAAGGATTAAAAGATACCCTTACCGTTACTAGTTCCATTAATCCAACTACCTATGTTTGGAGCAATGGCAGTACCTCTACTTCCATCATTACCGGCGATATCAATGCCGATTCAACCATATTCGTAACAGCAGAAAATAGCCTGGGTTGCCCGGTTACGGATACCTTTCATATTACAGAAAAAGCCTATCCAACTGCTACCGTTAAATACAATCCCGAATGCGGATCTAACCCGGATACCATTACAGCTAATGCTTTGGGTACCCCGCCATTTACCTACCAGTGGTCTACCGGCGGCACATACGATACTGTAATTGTAACTGTTCCCGATACAACTACTCTTACGGTTATAATTTCCAATGGTTGTCCCATTACAAAAAAAGTTACAATAATCCCATATTTCCCTGCCCTTTCAGCTTGTTGCAATACAACAATTAATATTGGAAACGATACTACCATTTCGGCAGTTGGTACAGGAATCACAACATACCAATGGTCACCCAACTCCGATTTAAATTGCGATACATGTGCCACTGTTATTGCTACACCTACAGTAACTACCACCTACACTGTAACGGGTAGAGATAAACAAGGATGTGAAACATCCAGAACGGTTACGATAGTAGTTGAAACACCTTGCTTCAATTTTACAGTACCTAATGTATTTACGCCAACCAATCCGGGAGTGTTGGGATTAGATAATCTCTTCTACATTAAAACTTCCGATATTAGTTCATGGTCAATACTTATATATGACCGTTGGGGTAAGGAAATGTTCAAATCGACTAATCCGGATATATCATGGAATGGCAATACCGAAAGCGGAGGACAAGCACCCGCCGGAGTATATTATTACATAATAGACGGCACCTGCCAGAACAATACTTACAAGAAGCAAGGCTTTGTTCAATTGATACGCTAGTTTGAGCAGCATTTTAGTGCCGTTTTTTATTTTGAACCTGACATACGCTCTTTCGCCCATTGCAAGGCAATAGCCAGCTGTTGCTCTCTTGTCAACTGAGAATTATTTAATACCAAGGCATCATCAGCTTTGCGCAAGGGGCTTTCTTTACGGGTAGTATCGTCTATATCGCGCTGGTGGATGTTCTTCCGCACTTCTTCTTCTGTTACCTTAATTCCTTTGGTTTCCATTTCCAGCTTCCGTCTTTGAATACGTACATTCTCATCAGCGGTCATAAATATCTTCAGTTCCGCATGAGGAAATACGGTAGTGCCAATATCCCTGCCATCCATTACAACGCCGCCTTGTTTTCCCATTTCCCGCTGAAGGTTTACCATTTGCACCCTTACTTCATGCACAGCACTAACACTGCTTACCAGTGATGCTACTTCCATGGAACGTATTTCCTGTTCCACACTTTTGCCGTTCAGGTATATCTCCGATTTATCGGAAAAAACAAATTCCAGTTTAATATGCGGAAGTTCGGCTACTATTTTCTCCTCAGGAAAATTATCGGCTCTAATTATATTTTTACGCATGCAATATAGCGTAACAGCTCTATACATAGCACCTGTGTCAATATAAACATAGTTGAGGGCATGCGCAAGATCGCTTGAAAGTGTGCTTTTCCCGCAGGAGGAATATCCGTCAACAGCAATGGTAATTTTACGCATCCGGTTTAGTAAAACTCTGAAGTATCAAAAACAAATGAAAAGGTACTTGCCGCAGCGCCAATACTGTATTTAGTCAAGGCATAACTGATATGAAATTTATAAATTTTCATTTCAAAACCGCCCGACATACCGGCTAAACCGGGTGCACTGGTAAGAGCAAGTTCCTGCCTCATTTCATAATTATAGCCATACCTCAAAGCAAAATTTTTACCAAACAGCAATTCAAAACTTCCAATCAGATGCCTTCCCAAATTATTTAAAAAGGAACCGGAGTTATTGGTGGTAATTGGCTGACCTGTTAGTTGATTTACCGTTTGTGTATCGGTTGGATCGGTGTAGGTTAGTTTCCATGCTTGCAGATGGGTGGCTACCACATTAATTCTAAAAGGTGCATGTTTAAACTTATACGATACACCTAAATCGGCATCCCAGGGCATTGGTTCTGAATTACCGGGAATGTAATCCTTTATCTCACTTCCTACATTTTGAATAACCGCTCCGAGGAAAAAGCATTTACCGGGACTAACATACGAAACCCCAAAATCGGCTAAAACTCCAACTGAAGAATATTGGTCGAGAGAAGAATAAACCATTTTCAGGTTTGCTCCTGCCGAGAAAAGAGAATCTTTAAGCGCCCGCCCGTATCCTAAGTTAAACATATATTCACCTGCGGTGAAAGTGCCTGTAATATTACCTGCATCATCGGCCTGGGTAAATGTTCCGTAGTCAATATCCTTAATCCCGATATCAAATGTGCCGATGTTTGAAAATGTGTGTGCATAAGCAACATATCCATAATTGATGCCGGCAAACATAGGCGTATAACTCATTATTACGTGGTTATTGACAGAGGTATCGAGGAAAGAAGGGTTGGTAGCGGCAAGCCCCAGATCGCCGTCGTTAACACCGACATAAGTACCACCCAAAGCCGCAGACCGGGCAGATACAGGTAGTTCCAGGAAATTATATGTGCTACTACCGCCAATTTGTGCAAAACCCGATTTTACGCAAAAAAATATTAGAAAAGAAATAAAGAGTCTTCTGTTAAAGAGCATACAATAAGGATTGCTCCATAAACGGAAGGTTGACTGTTTTATTTTATATGCTTCTTTTTTCAGACAATTAATTCAACACTTTTGATTTCACCATACCTGCAATAGTCTTGCCGATAATAGCCGGAGATTCCACAACGGTAATTCCGCATTCGCGCATAATTTTCATTTTAGCTGCTGCGGTATCTTCCGCTCCGCCTACAATTGCGCCCGCATGGCCCATAGTACGCCCCGGAGGAGCTGTTTGTCCGGCAATAAAGCCTACGACCGGCTTGGTGCCATGCTCTTTAATATAATAAGCTGCATCGGCTTCCATTGTACCGCCAATTTCGCCAATCATAATAATGCCGTCGGTTCCGGGGTCGTTCATTAAAAGTTCCACTGCTTGCTTGGTGGTGGTTCCAATGATAGGATCTCCGCCAATACCAATACAGGTGCTTTGTCCCAAACCCGCTTTGGTAACCTGGTCAACTGCTTCGTATGTCAACGTGCCGGAGCGTGACACAATGCCAATGGTGCCCGGACGGTGAATAAAGCCGGGCATTATTCCCACTTTCGCTTCTCCGGGAGTAATAACTCCGGGACAGTTTGGGCCTATCAAACGGCAATCTTTATCTGTTAAGTACGATTTTACCTGAACCATATCTTTCACCGGAATTCCTTCCGTAATGCAGACTATAAGCTTTATACCCGCTTCTGCTGCTTCCATGATAGCATCGGCTGCAAACGGTGGAGGTACAAAAATAATGGAAACATCGGCTCCGGCTAATTTTACAGCATCAGCTACGGTATTGAATACCGGACGATCGAGATGCTTAGTGCCTCCTTTGCCGGGAGTTACCCCTCCCACTATATTTGTTCCGTAGTCTATCATTTGCTGGGCATGAAAGGTACCTTCACTACCCGTGAATCCTTGTACTATTACTTTCGATTTCTTGCTTACTAGTATGCTCATAGATTTTTATTGTGAGCCTCAAAATTAGCCTTTTTTTGTAATTGTCCAACTAATCCTATTTAAAGCTTCAGGCATACCTCAAGCTCCGTCAGGGTAGGGCGATTCGCTTTTATCATTCATAAGACTATAAATGAATGAATATGAAATGCGTTGCGAAAGGCAACAAAAGTCAATGAATTTTATGCTATATAATGTCATTTCACCTTGATTATGAACCAAAAGACAAAAACCTATTGAATTTGGAGAAGATGACAAATCTTATCTGGGCAATAAACACCCATTTACACTAGTGGGAAGATTCTATATGAAGTTGGGGATGTATTTTCACGAGCGGGTTAATCTTTAAGCAATCATCACAAGTATAAAAATTAACAGGTGAATGATATATATCTATTCTATCCACCTTATTTTTATCGAAAAAGAGCTTACAGTATATGCATTGCTCTAATATCGGTGCCTCAATCATCGAAATATAATTTCCTACAAATTATACTTTATTTAGGACATGGGAGTATTATGTTTTTTACCCTTAGAATTATCTATGCACCCATTTTATTTTATCTCCAACTCCTGCCCTTTTTACTGGCTTTAATCTTTTCCAGTTTATGAGCGTGTGAAGTGGTAGCCTCGGCTAAATCGGTAAAACTTAACTTGCTAATAAGCTTTTGTTCGTATTTTTTTGCCCTCAGGGCTCTGCGTTGTGCTTTGGGCTTTTTCATATTTACAAAGATACAGTAATACAGCTAAAAGATATGAGATATAATTAAAAGGCAAAGTTCTCCGCTTATAGCAATATACTGTGAACTATGCAATATAATCTTTTTAGCATGTAAAGTCCATGGGCATCTTTGTACGTAGGTTTGCATCCATATAATTTTTGCTATGAAAACAAAAATACCAGGTTTACCGGCAGTCCTATTTATAATGCTTAAGATGACTGCTTCGGCACAGCAAACACGGCCTTACCCCAATCCTATTATTACACCTACCTATACATATACTATCACACCCACAGGCGCCCCGGATGCACCTTACAGCAACCCTACCGGCGGCTCAACAACACCCTATACAACAGGGCCTCTACAACAGCAAATAGCTCCGCCCCCAGCAGCCAATCCCCCACCGCTTGCACCTCCACCTAATTCCATGAAATCGCGCACCATTATTGAACCGGCGCATCAACCTACGCCGCCCCCCATTAAACAACAATAAACTAAAAGAGATAACCGCAAATATCTTATAGCTTAATACAATAAAGAATGGTGATAGAAAAAAGATTTTCAACTCCCTTCAGATTGAAAGGAAGGGTAATTAATCGTTAATCGCCTTCCAAAGAACATCAAGCAATTCCGGTACACCTTTTCCGGTAGCTGAAGAAAAGAAAACCACCGGAACCTTTTTAAGCTTTTTCGCATTGGCTTTTAATTCCTTTTTAAATCCTTCCAACAGTTCGTCATCGGCCAAATCGCACTTAGATATAGCCAATATGCGGGCTTTGTCGATGAGGGTAGGGTTGTATTTCTCCAGCTCCGAAAGGAGGATAAGATATTCGGCGGTAATATCGGCAGCATCTGCAGGCACCATAAAAAGTAGCACGGAGTTACGTTCAATATGCCTGAGGAAGCGCAATCCAAGGCCTTTGCCTTCGGAGGCTCCTTCAATAATTCCGGGTATATCGGCCATAACAAAACTTTGTGCTCCACGGTATCTTACAATACCTAGGTTG
>Ga0302191_10002844_pt1 | contig 10710 bp, 8 predicted proteins | sample II_Bog_E3_1_FD_198775 | JGI IMG/M metagenome (GOLD analysis project Ga0302191, IMG submission 198775) | Peat permafrost microbial communities from Stordalen Mire near Abisko, Sweden - II_Bog_E3_1 | ecosystem: Environmental > Terrestrial > Soil > Wetlands > Peat | place: Sweden: Abisko, Stordalen...
AAACAATGTTATAAGATAGATATCAAGGAACTCTCAAAGAGGGACACCTCTAGAAAATAAGATAAAAATTTAAGTTTTGAAAATATATTCAACAAGAATTAATTCACTATAATTATTAATAGTACAATAGAATTGAAAAATTCAGATAAAAACAAAATTTATAATACATTCCTCATTTTATTATAAGGATTTTGAGCGCGATTGGCTATCCTATTGGCTAATATACCTTCAACCAGAGACATCAGATCAAAAGATAAATTGAGAGGAAGTTCAATGCAAAAATAAAAAACAGAATTAAAACATAATAATCAATAAAGAGTCTCAAAGAAAAATATCCAAATTTTGATTAAAAAAAATAAATTAACGCTATCATTAGAAGAGAAGCATCTTTAATATTTACTTCATCTTTTGGAAAAATACAAAAAGATAAAAATGGCAACATCAATTATTACGGTTGCAATATACATTGTGGAGATTATTTCTATCGAAGAAAATTATCTTAAAAATTAGGATTTGGTAAAATCCATTGCGAAAAGACATGGCAGCAAGTAGAAGAAAAAGATTCTCAGTACATTGATTGGATTTGCATAATTCAAAGCCAGCTCTCCAAATTTCAGAGTATATTAAAAAAAACAATTTGTATTAAAATAGCACTTAAAACATAAAAATTAAAGCAATTAATAGAAGTAAAATAACCATAAAAAAAATTAAATAGTCGAAATCGATCTCGTGAAAGAAATGAATGATCTTTTTTATTTGTCTGCATCAGATTAGTTTCTAGTTCCACAGGGTTTATTGTATGACTCATTTTTTTAGATATTTGTGATTTTATTTGCATTCCCACGAAGTGAGTTCCTATTTAGATTTCAAGATTCTATATTCATACAATTTTTGTGGATTATATCAAAATACAATGTTATAAGATAGATATCAAGGAACTCTCAAAGAGGGATAAACTAAACTTAAATAATGCTAATCACTCAGTTTGTAATAATTTTGTATTTTAACAACAAGAATTAAATTATTATATTTTTAAAATTCTAAGTAACTATAAATTTTTCTCCAAGAAATGGGAACAGTAATTACTGCCGTTAAAACTGCCATCGTCACAGGTGCTAAAGCTATTGCCGCATGTGGAGTCAAAGTTGCAACATCAGCTTGGTCTTTTGCCTGTGCTCATCCAATCATCGTTTGTGGAGCCATAGTTGTTTGCGTTGGTTTGGTCGTTTACAAATATTGCTCGGAAACTAAAACAGTTACTACAGCCCCAGTCTCATCATCAATTACAGCAATTGAAGAAATCAAAACAGTTGAATGGGAACCATTATAGAAGATCAGTGCCTAGGATTACATACAAATAGAAATTTTAACGAAAGAACTATTTTAAAAAAAAGTGGAAAGATACACATGTTCAATTACCCACATGATTACGAGATAGCCAAGACATCTTGGTTGTTGCAGACAATTTTTTGAAAAACAAGATCTTGAGCAATGGATTAAAAGCAAAAATACTTGTCCAAATTGCCGGCAAAGGCGAACTTAAAAAGATATACAAGAGGATTTTGAAAGAAAAGATGCCATCATCAGGTTTCGACAATAAATTCGAAAAACATTTCGATAAAGTGATGAAAAGAATTGGTGGACAATCTAGATTGAGAGAAATTTTGGAAGTGGGTATGTGACAAAGCATTTGTGATTGTTTGCGCTTTGATTGTGATTTTTTGTGCTAGGATTCAAAACATATTTAAAATTATTTTATTATTTTAAAACAGGTTTTTTTTTCTATCGCACGAAGTGAGTTCCTATTTACATTGATCTCATTCCCATGAATTGAGTTCTTATTATGATTGAAATGTTCTATATTCATACCTTTTTGGGGATTATATCAAAATAACAATGTTATAAGATAGATATCAAGGCAAGGATTATAGTATATAAATAATTTTTTCAACAAAGCAAGACAAATTGTTTCAATGCCTTATATGAAGTCAATTATTACTTCCCATAACTCTTTTATCGCTAATAAGCTGGAAACTGATGAAAATATTATTTGCGAATCCACCTTTAAAACTCTGAACTCTTATTAATTAAGTTTTACTACATAAGAACAATCTTAACTTTAATTCTAAGACCATTTTGAATAGGGGAACTATAAATTGCCCAATATGTTTGATTTTGAAGAATCCGTCTTCAAAATTATTTTTTCTAAATAATTGAAATTCAAAACAACAAAACAATTTTAGCCTGAATTTGAAGAACATTGTGAAACAATATAATTAATAATTGCCCATAAATTTAATTAAAAAAAAAATGATTCGATTTATGCCATTAATTTGTAAATATTTAAAATATGAATCATTTAATCCAAGAACACCTAAATAAACAAATCAATTATTCAATGCACATTGGCTTGGAACTAAAAAATTGAAAAATTTAAGTATTTAATTCTCATTGATCGGCTTTGGATGGCTTATTATATTTTATATTTTTGAAGGAGAAGAAACTATCAAAAGATTTATTCTATCAAATAAAATTTCACTAATGACGAAATATTTTACACTTATATCTATCAAATTCATTAAAAAGCCAGAAATTAAATTGAATTAAGCCCCAATAGTCTTTTCTATCTTTAAAATCAGCCAAGTATTGACAAATTAGCGACTCACACACATCTAAGTGGAATCTTTCAAGTTGCGGATTACATTTGCACTATTTGAACTATATCAAAGCTACCAAACTCTCCAAATTTTGATGAGGTCGATCTTTTGTAAATCAAATATGAGATATCATTTCTTTCGGAAGATAGAAGTTAATGATCAACTGGCTCAATAAGCCTATCATAGAATTTTAGATCTCCCTATTAGAAAAGATGAAAATAACAATTGGAGGTTGTAAGAAAATTGATGCTATTTTATAAAAACAAAACCTCTCAAGTAAAACGCGAAAATTGATTTCGTTCTTTCGTCTAATCAAATTAAGACTGTCGAGAATGTGTAGAGTAAAAGAATGCGAGGAAAGTCACCGATATCATTACTGCCGTGTTTGTAATAGCAATAACAGTTCGCATTTTGCCAGAGAATGTCCAAAAGGAATCATTGTTTACCATGGCACCACTTAATAATGCGCAGATTCAATAATGAATTAGGGTTTTAAGCCAAGTAAAGATGGGAGTTTAGGATCAGGAGTTTATTTCACTGTCAATAAGGTCATAGCTTGGTAAATTGCGAGATATAGATCAGAAACAAGGAAAGACGATGGTGAAGCAATAGTGATAAAATGTCGAATTGCAAAAAATAAAAAAATATCCAAACGCCAAAGGCATGGCAAATGAATTGGAGCAACGAGCAAAGCTTTTGATGAGCTCGGAGTTTCTCCTGAAAATATGAAAAGAATAAAATTAATGGATACTCTATAAAATTTAGATAGTGATTGAAGAAAAGAGTTATTATAGTTAAGTAAATCCAATTTCCGAATTATAGTAGATTAATTAATTCTTTTTATCAAATTAATTATATGTGCCTTGAAACATTCTCTTTCTATAAAAAATATAAATATATTTTTGTCTTCAATATCAAATTTCTAATTATTTTCATCTATAGTCAATTTCATTAAAGCAATTTCATTATTATGACTAGGTTTTATATCCATATATTCATGATGATTAATTTTAAAACTATGCAAGGAGATAGATGAAAAAATATTAAGAAAAAATAGAGAGAGGAGTAAAAGCAAAAAATGTCAAGCAAAATAATTATTAAATCAGGATATTATAGAAAAACAGGGGGGGTGGGGTTTATCAGTTTTTGATGAATTCTCAAACAAACATATTGTACTCAATCATTTAATCCATTAATAACAAACATCTAAATAGCACGCAGAATAAAGACTTATTATTTTTATTTTTATTTATAAGAATTAATTAGTTATTATTATTAATCAGTAATAAAATAAAATGGGGAGTTATATGTGTCCCAAGCGTTCCGAACCTATCATTCAATCCTATGTTTTAGACCCTGGGTTTATTATGAATAAATCTAACAGAATCATTTTTTATTCAGTCTTAGGTCAAAGAACCAAGCATGCGGATGCGGAGTATACCAAAGAAACTGAAGCTACAGGCAGAGCTAGCGTATAATTAACAGGCTTAGGTACACATATTTCTGGTCAAGCTTCTAAAAGGAGACAATAAGCCGGAAACATTGAATTTGAGTAAATTTGTGGCAAGAGAAAAGTTCACCCGAAATGCGGTTCCTCAGCTGGATTAAGAAATCTTTAGCCCAATAAACATGTGATTAGCATTTGGACAGAAACCAATCATATCAGATAATATGAAGTGTAGGATAATCTCATTAAGCACGTCCAAGACATGAGATATTTGGTGAGAGGAAGTGGAAACTATTTTAAGTGTAGTTAATTATCCGAAGAAAAATATAAACGGTATTTGCGGGAATGTTAAGAGGAGGATAGTGATAATGAAGATCATGACAAAAATACAAAGGAAGAATATAAAAGGGAGGTTAATGATAAGAAATAAATGGAAGAAGAAAATGAATAAGAAGATGAGGATAAAGATTAAGATTAAGATGAAGAAAATAATAATGTGGTAACTCTTAATGGATACAATTCTAATGAAGAAAATCATAATGAAAGAATTTGCTAATAAGGTCATTAATTATCTTTGGCTTCTGGAAATCCAAAAGGATATAAGAGATTCCATTGCGATTTGTGTAGAAATACAATTAATAACAACCATCATTGGCTAAGATGCAATATATGTGACTATGATCTCTGTCCCAATTGCATTTAATGATCATTTATTATTATCGCATAAATCGTTAAATTTAAAGGATAAATGAAAAACAAAAAATCCTCCGAGCATAAAAAAAAAATGAAGTGATATCTTTCTTTAAGTTTTGATTATTGCCAAATTAAAACAATTGATACATAAATACTCATAAATGATGGTTGGACTTCAAATATTAATGAATGCTTCATACTTTATAAATCATAATATAATTTACAGAATATACAAGGATTTGCTGGCTGGAAGCCTCTCAACCAAAGAGAGGCTTTCATAAAAGAACTTGGCCGGACTCTTCAAGATATTAATGCAATGGAAAAATTTTAAAAGCAACAATTCGAAAAAGATGCGAAAGGATTTAAAATCATTTGTTTAAAGTGTGGAGTCGGAAAAGACAGGGCTAATGAATGCAAAGAATGTAATGCTCTTGTGTGTGACCTACATAAAAAGTAACACTAAAAAGATTGTCTTTAAAAGAAATATCAAGCTTAAAACCAAAAAATCGATAGCCTTCAAGGTATAAGGGCTGTGGCTCTCAATGCAAAAGTCAGCTTCTCTTCAACTTGGGATAACAATCATGTTCACTATATTCTTGATAATATCTTAAAACCTGCTTGCTGGGCTCGAAAAAACAATGACATTAAACCATGGATTCAAGTAAGTTGTGAAAATCCTAAAATTTGGATTGGTGCTATTGTGCAAGGAAGAGGAGATTTAGACCAGTGGGTTACGTCTATTCAATTTTGATCGAGTATGAATGGCTCTGTTTGGAATCTTGTCGATAATGGGGCAATGTGTGATGCTTGCTCTAACAGATATGAAAAAATCGTATTAAAATTTCAGAATCCAGTGACAGCGCGAGCTCTACGAATTTATCCACTTGCTTGGCATATGCATTGCTCTTTAAGATTTGACGCTGTTTACTAAGATGAGTTCTCATGATTGATGTGATTTGAATTATATTATAAAAATCATTGATGATACTTGCTTCTTATACAATTTAAACTATGCAGACGTTTGCTTTTAGATTTCACAGCATTATGTGAATACTCCTATTACTGGTACTTTTATTTCAACCATTCTTTCCCAAAAAATTATTTTCTTTCCTTATATACTTCCTCATTTTCATTATATTTCTCCCGGACAGAATTATTATTCTAGTTTCTATTTGAATTGTCTTTTTTCTTTGAAAATACCAGTTATTCATTCTCATAAATTGCCTTTTGACCATTAAATCTGAAGTTGTTGTTAGGCAAAATTTACAAACCTTCGTCTTTTTCGATATATTTTAATATTGGACACTCTTGCTCATTTCTTTACTATTAACGAGAACATGGATAATTTTTAAATAATATGATCTTGGATAGTTTGATAATCTCTTAACTTAACGGCTATTCCACTGTCGATAAGATATTTTTTATATTACCATTGTCTTCCATGTATTAATCATTGAAATGCGAATTCATCTCGTCTTCAGTTTCCCTCTCCTGATTGATTTTGAGGTTCGCTTTATAATTTCTTATTTTTACAAAAGTTATATTGATTTTGTACTGTTATAGTGTATTTTAATCCCCCAAAATCGTATATTCTTTTTAGAGAATTAAAGAATTCTTATTTTTAGACTTCAACTTGAATTATCCCTCAGTGAATCGTTTCATTTCATTAGTTTATAAAAAAGACAAGGGCTCATGATTCTCCTTTTCATTGATAAGGCTCAAGTCTTCCACTAGTTAAAAATTCTGCTCCTCAAATTTTTAGCTTACATTATCGATATCATCCACAATAAGAGTGTTTTTCAGTCTATTCATCTCTTCCAGTTTAATTTGTCTCTCCAATTACTCTTACTCCTTCCTGTTATTATAGAACTAATGATTAAAATAATTGGGTTTGTAGTTGTATTCGATTTCTTATTAATTGTTTGGTTAAATTTTGTTTTGATAGTATTGATGCATGAGAGATGCTGAATACTTTGATCGTTTCTGTACAGGTTAATTTTCAGCATTGATTTAATTTTTCTTTTATTTTTAACTTGGCTCATTTCCTTTACTCCCTATTAAAATTTATTCATTTTCTGATTGATTCGATCCTTTCTTTTTTTATTTTTGTTTGGTGAATTCTCTTCTTGTCTTATCTGATTTTTTATCGTTATCATCGGCTTCATAGATTTCTTATGCGTGATGAATCAAACCCTTCATTATTTAATTTTGATGGTTGTTATTCGTACTGAAATAATCTTGAGCCTGCTCTTCAAATTTTTTCTATATTTCTTGCTCCTATCTTTAGATATCTGTCATTTTCAAGTGATTAGAATTATTTGGTTTAGAGTTTTACAGTCTGTTCAGAATTATAATTAATATTAGCAAGGCGACAGTAATTATCAATGCAGAATTAGCCACTATTAAAATAGTAATACAAATATTACTCATTATTATCGAGCACGAGTTATTATAAGTTAGAAGAGATATTGCGCTACCTCCGTTAATGAGTAAAAATAGGATTTAAAAACTTGCAAGAGGGTATATCTTAAATGTAATTTCGACCAAGTTGAATATTAGGGTTTAGTGACTCTATTCTTTGTTGATCCTGATTGATCTCCATTTTTGTATTAATAGAATAAGTACAATAATAGAAAAAATAAATGTAAGCCCTATGAGGATTGTACTTGCTTTAAAAATGAGAGATGTTTATTTAATTTTAAGTTGCAGATAGGAGGAGACAGAACATGAGGGAAAGTTCTATTCTTCAAAACCTGTAACTTGAAAGATAATCCTAATGATGAGAAGAGTCATATCTAAGACTAGAGCAAAGATTGATAAAATCACGCAGGTATTCAGCAACTTGAGTGAACTTTTGTCCATCAGAATTATACGATTATTATTTATTTTGATACATAATTACTAAAAAGTAATATCGTACATATATTAAAAAGGAAGAGTATGTTACATAATAAACTACCTAATTATTTATACCTATGGTAAATAAAATATAATCTTCAAGTTAGAAATCAAAGTGATTGGATTTAATCTCAGACTATCAAAATAAGCCATCTTTCAGATTTTCAATAAAATTTAAAGTCTTTTACTTTTTGATACAAATAATTATATTTGTCTTCATCTCAGAAATAAATTTTATCAAGGATCAGCAGATTATTTAAAATTATTTTTTTATTTGAGTGACATTTGACTTGGAAAAAATATATCCAGTTAGATGCATATAATCAAACTCATGGAAAGTCCTTAAGCATCACGAGACGAATTCAAATTAATGATAAAAAATTTAACTATCATCAAATAATAAAGAGTGATTTGTTTTACTGAGCCTGTGATCTAACAAATATTAGCCCTCTTTCCTTGAAATTAGAAACTTTCTATCCATCTTTCTGAAATGAATATTAAATTTTCAGGTATTAAACTTATAACCTTTTGGGAAGTAGATTAAAACTGTCTTGTTTTAAGAAAGGTAAAAGGAATTCTATTCAAGGAAAGAAACATTGGAGCGAAAAAATATCTTACTGAGTTTTATTGAACAAAAATTAATTTACTAATGATTTTTTTATTAAAAACATATTCATAGATTCTGATTTAAAAAATATATATAAAATCAAAAATGTTCAAACTCTTGTTGCCCATATCTAAAAAAGCAAAATATCTGCTAATACTGGAAAGAATAATTTTGCATATGATAAATTTATATAATTTTCGCCTTGATTTTAACTGAATCATGAAATTACATTTGGGTTGGGCTATTTTAATTTTAAAAATATCCAGTAATTGATAATAAATACATCTATAGTCATGCGAGAATCTCGGGACAAGGATACAAGATTTAAATTAGAAGTACAGTAAGTCAAGACCTTTCAGCTGGAATAAACAAGCTAATTACCAAGTCCGCAAAAAAGGAGCAAAAAAAACAGAAACTAAATAAATGAAACTCTAGCAGATCTCAGTAATACATCCAATCAAGTTTTGCCCGACACTACCCAACCGGAAAGAATTGTTGCAAGATCAAACAATCACTGCATTTAAAGATTAGTCTTCTTTTTATTTGGAGCCCTCGTTACCTTCATCGCCGTATTTGTTCCCATGTACTTGAATGAATCTAAGCTAAGTGGTAATTTCAATCAAAGTTTAGGTAATTGCAGTTGTACAGCATGCACAGATTCTTTATCAGCTTGTAACGCTAATTTAGCAATTTGTAATACTGGATGGAGTAATGCCAACACAAGCCTAAGCAATCTTACAAATACCACCTGTTCGAGCAGTTTATCAACTTGTAGCTCTGATCTTGCAGCCTGTATTTCTGCATCCAATAGCATTAATAGCACTTTAAATACTTGCCTTATCGGTTGGAGTAGTGCCAACACTAGTTTAAGTAATTGTACAAATTCAACAAATTCAACGAATACAACTCTTTTAGCAACGTGCACTGCAAATTTGGCAACTTGCAATGCTGGATGGAGCTCGGCAAATTCTAGTTTGGCAAATTCAGTATGTCCAATGAGTGGCTATACTGTCTACATACAGACTCCATTATGCATAGGATGTTCAAATCCTCCTGTAATTTGCACTTGGTGTTATTGTACATCATCATGCTCATTTAATCCGACAGTAACTGGGGCTCGTACAACTGTTGGTGCCAATAATTATGGTAGCTACGGATATGGTAATTGCCAAGTTTGCCAAAATGGAGCATATTGCCAGTGATTTTTGCATTTACTGATATTATAAACCTTTTTGGCAAAGCAAAATAAAACTGTCAGCCTCAAAAGATGCTCATGCATAGTGAAAGGGTGTTTGTACATATTATAAATGTATTGAATATATGTTATCAATCTGATCTTGAATCAGGAAGATATATTCAGTCTATTTTGATTTTTACAAATATAAAATAAATGAGAGATCAATAAATCCAGAGCTGGATAAGGTAATTATTACCTGTATTTGTGGTGCTTATCTTAAATATTAAAAAATTAAATCAATATCCTATTAGAAGATTAATCTTTTGTATTTATATGCAGTCGACAGCAATAGTGACATGAGAGCATACTCTGATACTCGGCCTGCAAATTCAAAGGCAATGTTCCTCACTCTCTATCCAATGGTTAAATTTTAAGGCTATATATTCATACCCCATATTGGAGATTATATCAAGGCTACATCGTATTAAGATGAATATAAAAGAATTCTATTAGATGGATTAGGAACACTAAAATAGTAATCGAATGGAAAATTATTTTCTTCGGTTTTATTTAATAAGAATTAATTTAGTTATAATTATTTAACAGTGAAAATGAAACTATTGTTTTTGGTGTTATGCCTGATGCATTTTGTGTATCAATCTTAAACGAGCTTTTCAGGAATGAAAGTTAGTAAACAACTAACATATACCTACTCCTTGTCTAACAGCAACGTATGGAGTCAATTCCCAGAATTGATAATTACATTTTAAATGTCTTCTCCACACGTGATAGCTTTAAGCTATTCAATTGCCACAACGTGTATACCAGATAGCAATATTGCTACGAGGCTTATAATTGACGGGAACGAAGATTATCATTTTCGCGCCATTTCAGGAAATTATCAGTTTCACACACATTCTGTCTCTGGCTTCCTTTATCTTAACGCAGGTCTACACCAAATTCAAGTTCAATATCGAACTCCGGGTAATTTTACAGCCATTCCTTTCGGTGATTGGAATATTGGTTCTTTACAAATAAATTATTGAATGATAGTCCATTGAATTATTTAAATTGACTTATTACTGATATATAAAATTGTTTTCTATGATCAAATGATAATCTTTTTGAATTTCATCAAAGGGAGGTGGTCTCCAATGATTCTATTTCTGAAAGAAGGTGGAATTACATTTTGATGAGTTATTGAACGATGGACTATCGTATTCGCTACATT
>Ga0302191_10002848_pt1 | contig 10701 bp, 8 predicted proteins | sample II_Bog_E3_1_FD_198775 | JGI IMG/M metagenome (GOLD analysis project Ga0302191, IMG submission 198775) | Peat permafrost microbial communities from Stordalen Mire near Abisko, Sweden - II_Bog_E3_1 | ecosystem: Environmental > Terrestrial > Soil > Wetlands > Peat | place: Sweden: Abisko, Stordalen...
ACTTGATGGGTTCTGTCGAAAGATCTTTCCCCAATGCCTGCCTGTACCACAGCCAATATCTGCAATGGTTTTGTTTTCGAGACTTAATCCCTCCAAAAGCTTGGTGAACAGTATTTCATCAAGGTCAAGCATTAAGTTGCCCGGTTGCGAGTCATAATTTTCGGCCCATATATCGTAAGCCGCTACCACATCCTTATCCTCCATAGTCGTAGGCAAAACATGCCTTCTGATATAATTTTTAATGGTATTGATCAACTCAGTATGATTTTAAAATCCGGCTGTTATTAGCGTTTCATTAGGAATTACGTTCCTAAAGCTATAATAGTTGCTCCATCAATTTTTATTTAATAAAGCAGGCAACCATCGCATTTTGCAGGGCGTAATTGTTATTGTAGTAATTGTTTTAGTAATAAGTGAGTTTATGTTTAACTGTGTCCCCGCTATGTAGGGCATACCGGTGGATTAATCTCACCGGTATGGCGGGGACTTCTTTAGTAACAATGTATAAGTGATGAATAATAAGATATTATTGTTTAACCCTAAGAGCGCTATTAACAAGTATCGCATCCCTAATTCAATTTTAAACATAGCCGCATCTGTTGAGGGTAAATACGAATGGGCTATTATTGATGGTAATTGTGAATTGGATCCAATCAAAAAAATTGAAAGCTATTTAAGTACAGGCGAATATAAATATCTTGGGTTTACGGTAATGCCCGGCCCGCAATTAAAGCAGGCTATAATATCGGCAAAAGCTATCAAAGAAAAATACCCACATACCAAAATGATATGGGGAGGTTACTTTCCCTCCAACCAACCTAACTCGGTTTTATACTCGGGTTATGTAGATTTTATTATCAACGGCCCCGGCGATAATGCCTTCCCGAATTTGATTGATGCATTAGAAAATGGTACGCCATTTGAATTCATCAAAAACCTGATCTATAAAAACGTAGACAGCAAGATCATAATAAATGGCAAAGAAGACCTGCTCGACCAGGATGCTTTGCCGCCTTTACCTTATGATAAACTGAACAATTTTTACCCCATCCCCAAGTTTTTAGGAAAAACTTATTTGGGCGAAAAAACATTGGCTTATCACTCCAGCATTGGCTGCCCCTTCACCTGCTCATTTTGCGCGGTGGTGCCTATTTATGAGGCAAGGTGGAAAGGCAAATCGGCACAAAAGGTTTATGAAGATGTAAAATACATTAAAGACAAATGGGGAGCCGATGCCATCGAGTTTCATGATAATAATTTTTTTGTATCTGAAAAAAGAGCAGTTGAATTTTCGAGGCTTATTAAAGATGAGAATATGACCTGGTGGGGCATGGCACGGATTGATACCATGAGCAAGTTCAAAGATTCATCCTTAGCTGCCATTCGCGAAGCGGGCTGCAAGATCATTTTTTTCGGTGCTGAGAGTGGCAATAATGAGGTATTGGCGCAGATGGATAAAGGCGGTACCCAAACTGGTAACCAGATCATCGAATTTGCAGAGCGATTGAAGAAATTTGACATCATCCCCGAATATTCATTTGTTTTAGGCACGCCCGGCCCAACGCCCGAAAAGGTGCAGGCAGGTATCGATTTTGAGATCGATTTTATCAAAAAAGTAAAACACGTAAATCCTAAAACGGAGATCATTATTTATACCTATAGTCCAGTACCAACAGAGGGTTCGGAAATGTATAAGCAGGTATTGGCCAGCGGCTTTAAATTCCCGCAAACACTCGAGGATTGGATCAGCCCCGCCTGGGAAAGTTTCGACCTAAGGAAAAATCCTTTGACCCCATGGTTAACTGCCGAGATGATAGACAAGATCAGGAATTTTGAAACGGTGCTAAACGGGGTTTATCCTACGGTGACCGACATTCGCATGAGCACGATAAAGAGGAAAGCTATAAAAATAATAGCAAGCCTGCGTTACAAAGTTGACTTATATTATTATCCATACGAAATAAAGCTTTTACAAAAAATATGGAAATATCGCCAGCCTGAAACGCAAGGCTTTTAATAATTACAGCCCATGAACTTGCCAGCTTTATATGACACTTTTAAACGATACCGCACACTCCAAACGCATACCATATCTGCGTTACCTGTGGTGATATTAATGCCGCATAGCGCCTGTAATTGCCGTTGTGTAATGTGTGATATCTGGAAGGATAACAAAAACCTGAAGCAACTTACCGAGCAGGATGTTGAAGGCTTAATGAGTTCGCTAAAAGCCTTCGGAACACGGCATGTAGCCATGTCTGGCGGTGAGGCTTTGCTTAATACCAATTTTTTTAAGTTATGCGAGATATTAAAATATGCGGGCATCAGCGTTACCCTGCTTACAACCGGCTTAACTGTTAAAAGGAATACCGAAAATTTGTTGAGATGGGTAGATGAAGTGATTGTATCATTGGATGGCGATGAACCTTTGCACGATGCCATCCGCAATGTGCCCGGTGTGTTTAAAAAGCTTAAAGATGGTGTAGAGCATATTAAAAAATTAAACCCCAATTACAGGATAACGGCCCGCACGGTAATTCACCGCTTAAATTTTAGGAATTGGGAATCTATTATCATCGAAGCAAAAAAAATGGGCATCGACCAGATTAGTTTTTTGCCGGCAGATGTAAGCAGCCACGCTTTTAACCGCCACATGGCCTGGGATGAGCCCAAACAATATGAAATATTAATATCCGAAAATGAATTACCTGAATTGATGGAAACCATCACCAATATAATAGGTAATCACAATAATTTCACCTCCGGGTTCATAGCTGAATCACCTGAAAAGATACGACAGATCTATTATTATTATGCCGCATTTTACAACTTGAACCCGTTCCCATTCAAAAAATGTAATGCGCCTTGGGTGTCAACAGTTATTGAAGCTGATGGCAGTGTTAGGCCATGCTTTTTTCATGATGTGTTAGGTAATATTAAAGATGCATCATTAGCCAATATTTTAAATAGCAATAAGGCCATTACCTTCAGAAAATTTTTAAGTAAAAATATGAGCACCAATGCAACCTGTGTGAAATGTGTTTGCTCGTTAAATTTATCGCCTTGGCAAAAAATTGTGTAATTATGAAAAGCATCCTGTTTACACATTCCTACTTTTTGCGCTATGACCCTAAACAATGGCAATTGCGGCAACCGTATCCGCCATTGGGCACTTTGTACGCTGCTGCTTTAATGCGCTATAATAACTATAAAGTAACCTTGTTTGATACCATGTTTGCGGTTAACCCTAAAGAGGTTACACCTGCCATCGAACAAAACAAGCCCGATTTTTTTGTGATTTATGATGATGGGTTTAACTACCTCACCAAAATGTGCCTTACCAATATGCGCGAGGCGGCATTCAGCATGAGTAAAATGGCAAAGGCTGAAGGTTGTACCGTTATTGTATCCAGCTCGGATTCGACAGACCGTTATGAAGAATATTTGAAAGAGGGTGCTGATTTTGTAATCATCGGCGAAGCCGAGCATACCCTATTAGAGTTAGCCAATTATATTGAAAATGGAGAAACAGAGTTTTTCACGATCAAAGGTTTAGCTTATGTACAAAACGGCAGTGTTATTAAAACGCCCGGGCGGCCTGTTTTAAAAGAACTGGACAACTTTCCATTACCCGCCTGGGATTTGGTTAACATGGAACAATACAAACAAACCTGGTTGAAAAGTGCGGGTTACTTCTCCATAAATATGAGTACTACACGTGGTTGTCCGTTCAAGTGCAACTGGTGCGCGAAACCCATTTATGGTAATCGTTATAACTCCCGTAGCCCGGAAAACGTGCTTACCGAGATCAAGCTTTTGAGGGAACAATATAATATGGACCATATCTGGTTTTGTGATGATATTTTCGGTTTGAAACCGGGTTGGGCAATTGAGTTTGCAAAGCTCATTAAACAAGAAAACATCAATATCAGATTTAAAATCCAATCCCGTGCCGACCTGCTTATTGACGCTGATACGGTGAATGCATTAGCCATAGCAGGCTGCGAAAACGTTTGGATAGGTGCCGAAAGCGGTTCGCAAAAAATATTAGATGCTATGGAGAAGGGCATCAGCATTCAACAGATCCGCCAATCAACCGGGTTGATGAAAGAGGCAGGCATAAAGCCTTCGTTTTTCATCCAGTTTGGTTACCCCGGCGAGCTGAAGGATGATATTAGCTTAACTATTGATATGATTAACGAGTTGCTGCCTTTTGAAATAGGCATTTCCGTTTCCTATCCATTACCCGGCACATCATTTTATGAAAAGGTTAAAACCGAGTTACAGAAAAAAACCAACTGGACCGATTCCAACGAAATGGCGCTGATGTTTCAAAATACTTATCAGCCATCATATTACAAACAACTGCATCGCTATGTGCACCAAAACTATCATAAACACTTAGCTAAAAATGCTTTGGTTAAATTGATGCAAAACCCTGCACTTACCCCTAGGCGAAACCTAAAAAAGGCTCTATCAATACTTTATCATACGCCGGCTACATTTATAGCAGGGTTAAAATTGAAGCAACTGGAGGGATAAGTGATAATGAAAATTGCAATCAATAAAAACGAGGAGTTTGCCGAAGCTGCTTTCACTACGCAATCATCAATTTTTGATGAGATTTATGCCGATAATACTATTGTAAGTTATAAAAGGAAGCGCGTGCACAACCATGTGCTGCAATACCTTTCACCAAATAGCTATATATTGGAACTGAACAGTGGCACCGGCGAAGATGCCATATTCTTTGCTGAACAAGGCCACCGGGTTTATGCCACCGATATATCAACCGGCATGCAGCAGGAGCTTAAACGAAAGGTGGCAACTAAAGGCCTGGATGATAGGATTGGTAACGAGCTTTGTTCGTATACCATGCTGGATAAGCTTCAAAACAGAGGACCCTATGATTATATCTTCTCCAATTTTGCCGGTTTAAACTGTACTAATGAATTAGGCAAGGTGCTGGATTCTTTCAACGATTTATTAGTACACGGCGGGAAGGTTACGTTGGTGATACTGCCCAAGTTTTGTCTGTGGGAGTTCCTGCTCATCTTTAAAGGTAAATTCCGCACCGCTTTCAGAAGGCTTTTTAGCAGCAACGGCAGCAAGGCACACATAGAAGGCATCTATTTTAAGTGCTGGTATTATAACCCGTCATTTATTATAAAGCGGTTGAAAAACCAATTCGACCTATTGAGTATAGAAGGACTGTGCACCATTGTCCCTCCATCTTATATAGAAGGATTCGCGGAAAAGCACCCAATAACTCACAGGATATTAAGGGATAAAGAAAACAAGCTAAAATCAAGCTGGCCGTGGAAACATATCGGCGATTATTATATCATCTCGCTGCAAAAGAAAGCTTAATGCGCCACTCTACCTTCATGTTTTGATAACAGGCCTGCTACTTTGTGTTCGTATGTAGAGAGTAATTTCCACTGGAAGTTCTTAGGGTTAGGCTTGGCAAAATGCTTGCCCGTTAACAGGCTTAAAACATTGCCATGGCTGTTTAATTGGTTGAGTAGGGTCTTTTTTAACCACCTGTTCGTAGTGATCTTCATCAGCATATTATCGAGCGCATTACCCGGAGAAAAGCTGAATAAACCCTCAAACATCATTTTTAAAAAGTTTTTTTTTACAGGCATGGCAGATGAGATCCGCATGTTTTTATTGGGAAGGAATTCCCTTGTCCAGGTATTGGCGGCATAAAATTTCTCAAATACAATATCGCCCTGTAAGGGTATCAATGTGCCTACTTCTATAGCGGTGTAAATATTCTTTTCGGGTATTTCCAGTTGCTGCATGTCAATGTAGTAGTTCATGCAAAACAGGTGCTCTTTATTAACCAAAAAGGTTAACTTTTTAAAGCAATGCATAATGGTACGGGCTACCCATAACCTGTTTTTTTCGGTGATTATAAACAGGTCGATATCAGAATCTGCATCAGCAAAGTTTTTAGACAGCGAGCCTGAAATAGCTATGCCTCGCACGTAGGGGAATTTGATTAATAAATTCCCTATTTTTTCAGCTATCCTAATTAGTTCGGCAGCTTTTTGATTTCCTTCAAGCCGTCTCACTACAATATAATGATCCTCCGATAGTGTGTAAAATTTGTCGAATTGATAGATGGTGCCATTATCAACCAAACATTTTATAGCATCACCAAACGACTCGTAATTAAATTTATTCCCTAAAAAAAGGTACACCTCGGCTCGCGTTAAAGGGTAGTTGAACATATCAAAGTACGCCAGTGTGGCCAATATGTTTTCCTTAATTTCCAACAAGTTTGTGTGTGTTAAAGGGTACGATCTATTTTGCATTTGGTCATCAGGCTTATTTATATCCATCTATAATTATGACGATAGAATTAGCAGTTTAGTTGCCTCTTGATTTAAATATTCACAAAGTTAAAGTGCTAATTACCAATATATTATTTCAGCCCTGCTGGTACTAACTTAAAATCTGCTTGAATATGCTGAGTAGTTGTTAAATTATGTTTTGCATTGGTAGTTTTACTATTAACGGATAACTCATTAGAGAAACTAAAAAAGGCAAAAAAGAAGCTATAGAAAAATATACCCTTATCAACATCAAGCAAATTCTCCGAAAGAGAAACAATGGCAATAAGTAAAATAAAAGTAAAAAACAGCAAATCTTTTCGTTTGAAAGCCATACTAAACCCCCATGCTAAAGTTGCCGAATAGATCAAAAGGCCAATTACACCGGATTTGAGCCAAAGGCTCAAATATTCATTGTGAGCGTTTAATTTGCTCAAATACGAATTATAAAGTTTGTGTGTAAAAAAAGCATCCTGTAACAAACCCATTTCTGAACCGCTGCCATAACCAATTACAGGTTTCTTGCTTATTAAACCTGTAACAACTTGCCACCTTATCAAACGGCCATCAGTTGTTTCATTAGTTTTTGCTTTGGATAGGTCGATCTTAAACTCATTCAAAAAACGTTCACGAAAAGTGCCTGAATATAAGATACCCGAGATCAAAACAATAGATAATGAAGCAGAAAGCAATATGTATTTCCATTGTTTTGCACCCTGAAAAATAAAGTAAGGAACAGCAATGTTTATCACAATAAATAACACTATCAAAACTGATTTTGATGAAAGCTGAATTAACCCCGCGGTTAAAATGATAATGCAAAAAAGATGGAGCAACCTGGTGTATTGATTTTTTTCCTTTATTAATACGCTGAACAGATAAACCAACGAAATAACCAGCTGCATTGAAAAAAAGGTAGCGTGCATATCAATAGGTTCAGCAAAATTATGGTTGATGAATGCACCCGATAATATAGCTGATAAGGGCAATTGATAATGCCGGATGGTGACCAACGCATCGGTATATAAATAAATAACAGTAACTGTACAAATCAACGCGAATGATAACAACAATTGCGGCCTGTATTTTTTTATATCAAGCGGGTTTAAGCAAAAGAATATTGGAAATAGAAAGATAGTTATCTGTTTGCCCCAATCATCAAAGCCTTCATTCCGGTTGCTGCTGTAAAAAGTACTCAATACAGTGATGAAAAATACCGATTGCAAAACTACCGTTCTCCATTTAAACAAAGGTTTAACAGCGCCTCGTTTCAAATGGATAAGCGTATGTATGCCATAACTTATCAATATTAAATGGCTGTAAAACCTGTCGAAAGGGAGGCTGGCCATTAATAACATTAAGTGGTAATGGCTTATCTTGTTAGCCAGGCTATCCTTTATTTGGAACAATCCGCTCATTGTTTAAATTATAGTGGCTCTCCGTAATAAACTGCTCGTACTCATCAATTATCTTCTCCCAGTTAAACTGGTATTTTATTTTATGCAGATTGTTGCTCACCATCATCTTTTCAAGGTCATGTCGTTGTACAGTTTCAACAAGGTTACGAACCTCTTTCGCGTTCGAAAAATAGAAAGCATCCGAATTTAATACCGATTTATTAAAAGGATTATTATGCGCAGCGATCAGCGCTTCGCTGGCCATGGCTTCCAGTAATGATGGATTAGTGCCGCCAACGCTATGACCATGAAAATACAGGTAAGAATTATTTTGCAGCGACCGTACTTTGCCGGTATCAAATATTGACCCTTTAAACTCTATGCGTTCGTCATTCTTAAATTTATGGGTGATAAACTTGCCGAAACGGTTACCTGTATCGCCCAAAACCATAAACTTTCGGTGTGAGCTGCTGTTGTTAAAACCTTCTAAAATGGTTTCTATATTGTTCTCGGGCTCCATCCTCGCCATCAGCAAAAAGTAATCTTCCTTCAAAAACTCAGTGCTGTCAACCTGCTCGCGTTCCTCATCGGAGAATAAATCAGCGCCATAAGGGATGTATTTGCTATTTACATTGTACTTATCAGCGAGGTAGGATTTGATAACCATAGAATCCGAAATGTAAAACTGGCTATGCTTTACAGCCAATTTCTCGGCATATCTCAAAAACTTTTGTACCGATGGCGAGTACTTAGATCTTTTCCATTCCAAACCGTCCATATTGGTAATAATGGTGCTATTGGGCGGATATAATTTACCCCAAACCGAGCTGCTGGTATAACCCATAATCAAAACCACATCAAATTTTCTTTTTCGTGCATCAAGCAGGCAATTCAAATCATACACAAATTGCCCTGCAGCGCCTATGATGTATTCGGGGTCATAACAGTGTACTATCTCTACGCCTTTCCAGTATTTTTCTTTGTATGGATGATTGTGCGAGTTATATACCGTAACAGCATGCCCGCGTTTTACCAATCCTTCAGAAACATACTCTGATATATGTTCAAACCCACCATAATAATTGGGGATACCGCGTGTTCCTAAAATTGCTACTCTTAACTTCATATAGCTGATAATTGATATGCTTTTAATGTTTGTAAGGCCGAATGTTTCCAGGTGTATTTAGTGAGTATCTTTTTGCGAAGTGCATCACCAACAGATGCTTCACTGGCTCGTTTAATCGCTTCAAAAATGCTTTCGGGTTCAGCCGGGTTGCAGTAATAGGCGTAGTTTTCAAAATACTCTTTGGTATCGCCTTTATCTGTTATCACAATATTGCAACCCATAATGGCTGCTTCAATAGAACTTAGGCCTGTAGTTTCAAACCAGCTTGGCAATACATGCACTTTGGCCTGTTGATAGTAATAAACCAGTTTATCTTGCGGCAGCTGATCTATGAAACTCACATTATCTGCCGCTATGCTTCGGCACTCATTATAATAATTAACCTGGTTTGGCGAATTGGTGCCTATAATTAGTAGTTTGAATTCGGTATTATTTAAAGCTTTTATCAGGTTAATCTGGTTTTTAATCCCCTCTATCCTTGCGACGCAAATCACCAGCTTTTCATTTTTGGGAATAGATCTGTCCCATTTAAAAAGATCAGGGTTGATACCATTGGGCACAATGATATTATTAACATGTTCTAAGTAATTTTGTCCCACCCGTTTATATTCCGATTTAGAATTTGGGAGGATCATGGCGGCATTATTTAATATTTCCACGATGCTTTTTCGCTGCCCTTTCCAGATATAGTTAATACTGGATAGATGATCTTTACCCAGTAGCCACCTTGCCATCGTTTTTAAATATTCAATACTATCGGCAGGCAAAAAGCTGAATAACATGCCGATGCCTTTGCGGTGGTATTTATCATACTCGCTGTAGTTGCATAATATGGTGGACACCACATAAGGCTTTCCCGATTTTTTGCCGTGATAAAGGATGTCGGCAGGGCGGGTTATATTGAAAAAATGCAGCAGGTTGTATTTCGCATAATCAATGTGCTCGTTTGATAGTAATATATTTACATCAACCCCCAGCTCGGTAAGCTGTTGCGCCGTTTGCATAACCTGTACCGTATCGCCGCCGCAAACAGTATATAATGTTGACCGGGTTATTAATGCTACTCTCATTATCTTGCTATTTTGTGTAGCCAGTTAATAAATGTGGATGGTAAAAAACTCACTGTATATATCAGGTAATTATCCAAACGGAGTGGATTAAGACTAATAGCTTTGGCCACATTAGACCGTGCTTTTTCGGGTTGATAATTATTGAGCAGGAATTTTTTACTGCATAAAGCATAGTAAGCGCCTTCTTTTATTTTGCGCGAATGACTTTTACCGCTGATCTGTTGCAGCACATCGCCTTCAGCGGCTGTTATACTGCGGTTTTTTAAGGTAGAATATTTAATGTCGAGGAATTTTTTGGAATGCCATTTTTCATCTATCGTGATGGATTCAGGATTAAGCCTCACCTTAATCAATGCCTGCGAGAGGTTACAGGCTTTTTCATTCGCCAAAATATTTACCCATAAAAAGTGGTCCTCGTAGGTGTATGCATGCTCATTATAGCCACCATTTTTTACGATGACATCCTTTTTATACATTACACTTGAATGTATAAATGGACAAACCGAATACTTTAATTGATGGATCTCCTCGTTAAGGTGCGCCACCGGATGATGCGTAAAAATGTAATGACCTGTAGCATCCACATAATCAGCCGCTGAGCCAATAATGCTATATTCCGGATAAGCAGTAATAAACTCATATTGAATTTTTAGCCTATCGGGATGGCAAATATCGTCCGCATCAAAACGTGCTATGTATGGTGCGCGTGAATAAGATAGGCCAAGATTCAGGGCAGATGATACACCTTTGTTTGGCTCATTAATGAG
>Ga0302191_10002854_pt1 | contig 10685 bp, 11 predicted proteins | sample II_Bog_E3_1_FD_198775 | JGI IMG/M metagenome (GOLD analysis project Ga0302191, IMG submission 198775) | Peat permafrost microbial communities from Stordalen Mire near Abisko, Sweden - II_Bog_E3_1 | ecosystem: Environmental > Terrestrial > Soil > Wetlands > Peat | place: Sweden: Abisko...
GTTTCCTGCCATGATTGTCTACTATCATTTTGCGAACTTTAATGTTGTGTTTTTGTTTTGTTTTTTGACTGATTTTCATTGCTTAATTAACAAAAATAAAATAAATTTGGCGCTCTGCGATAATGTGGCAATCATATTGAGTTAATTGCTGGAAGTAAGGTTCAGTGTTTGTGTAAATCGGACAAATGCTAATTATAGTTATCAGCACTCAACAACAAGGACGGATAAATCTATAATTATGATGATAATAAAATAATCTTTAAATTGATCCTTTTCTTTGTCTTAAGGTGACAATTAATCGACTTCATCTTCTTAAACATCCCATAAGCAGTAAAATTATAATATAATCAAGTTGGATGGGAATACCATCGTATTGATAATCAGCATTCCTAGGTTTAATAAAACCAAACTTTAGTAGCTTGATCTGCATTCATTTGACTTCTATTAAATTTTTGTATTTCATGAGTCAATTTAATTTGTGCAACAATATTCATGATGCTTCCAAGATAATTGTTAATAGGGTAATGCTTATATTTCATACAATATTATAGTATTTGTTCAGACAAAACATCATAGAATAAATGCTTCTTTTCTTTGAATTTTATGTCATCTGTTATTTTAAAATATTTTAAAATGAAAAAAGTTTGCCCTCATTTAATAATGAGCAAGAAATACATCTATCTGTTATTTCCTAATCTTTTCGATTATGTTTTTTCATCAATAACTGACTCTCTAAACTATAATATTCTTTCTGATATGATATTTGATGGATACTTGAGTGGTTAACTCATTGACAAGTTCCTCCTTCAATTATGATCTTATATTTTTTCATAGCCGTTATATTTGAAATGACAACCATTGAGTTGAAGCGGGCACTATCTGAAGGATAAAAGAGAATATAAAAGTATGTATATTCAATGAATCATTTATTAGGGCGAGGCTCGTTTGCGTCAGTTTTCTTAGGTCGCCAAATTAGTAACGATGCACCCGCTGCAGTTAAAGTAATCGACAAGCGAATATTTGCCAATCAGTACAACCTCAAAAACATATATTGTGAGATCGATATCATGAAGAAGATGGAACATGAAAATATTGTACGCTTTATGGATGTCTATCAGACCAGCAACAATATGTACATCATTACAGAGTACTGTCCAGACGGTGATTTGAGGGGGTATCTTAAAAAGAGAAAAAGACTGCCTGAGCAAGAGGCCATCAATTTTTTAAAGGATATCTTAAGAGGTTTTGAATATATGAGCAAGAGGGATATCATGCATCGTGATCTCAAGCCGGCTAACATCCTTGTCAGTAATGGAAAATTGAAAATAAGTGATTTTGGCTTTGCTCGGAATCTATAGCAGGGCGATAGTACAATTTTGCAATCAATTGTAGGGACACCTCTGTATATGTCTCCTCAAATCCTAAATCATCAAAAATATACTAATAAATCAGATTTATGGTCTGTTGGACTCATCTATTATGAGATGTTGCATGGGTTCACTCCATGGCCAGCCAGTAATTAATTGCAGCTAATCAATGGTATCAATAACAAGAAGATTTCGTTTGATCCTTCTATTTCACAAAATTCAAAGGATTTCATTCGGAGATGTCTCATGAAGAGAGAAGAAGAGAGGATGACCTGGTAAGAAGCTTTCAGTCATTCACTAGTAACAGAGGGAATGAGTCCGCATATCAGAAAAGAGGAAAGTGATAAGGATAAAGAAAACTTAACTCCCAGACAAAAACTATTGGATGCCCGCTAAAAGGATCCTCGATCAAAATCTCGTTCTGTTTCTGCTCATACCAAGATCATCAACATGAACCGCACTCCTAAACGGCTCCGGAATATAGATCTCACTCCAGATAAGAAGTCCCCCTGGAAGCATTGATTTTAGCATTGCTTTTATTTTAATATTCTAGTATGCAATCGACAATGGAAGCAATATGCTACTAAATTGTGTAGTGTATCATTCTTCATTTCTTCTCCCCTCCAAAGAGAGGATCGATTTTGTTCCGAATCAGTTTTCCCGAAAGCAACATTTTTTAATATTCCTCATTAGAAATCAACCTTTTTTAATCAAAAACTCCTTTGGGCAATGAGAAGGGACTAAATTAATGGTGGCATACAAATATTCACTACGATTAGCTTGAGTTCCTCCATATTTAGCCTCGACTTGAGAGGGATCTGCATTATCAAAAATACTGGGGTCAGTGTTAGTTTTTGAAATTTTAATCTTTTCCACTGTGACTGGGTCAAGGAAAGTAGACACAATCTTCCATGTAGTACTCATACCGCTTGGCGCATTAACGATCCACAACTTTGACAGTCTTCCACCATAATTTAACGATATTTTGCCTAATATCTTCTTCAGAGATGTTAAGGGTAAATCAGTTAACCCTATTTTTTATAGATCGTAGATCAAGCACCAGCTTTAGACCTGCCCAGGAAGAAACAACTCACGTATAACCATTTCTTGAAGATATACAATGGCTTCCACATACGGATCGATATTCTTGACGTCAATCTGTTTGATTCTGAAGACAAAAATCGGTCTGAATTGCTTATCTAAACCACAAGGATAATAGAACCCTGCTTTCTAAATCTAATTAGGAATACAAGGATAGGTTCAATGCGCTCAAGCTTTAGCGAGGGGATAAAATCGCGTTTAAATTCAACATGCTATGCCATAGCTTTCAAAGTGTCCTTTGGTTTGTATTTGTTGGCCGATAGAAACTGAAGGAGGATATGATCATTTGGGAAATCTTCATGACTATATTTTTTCTCTTTTTTTTCTACATATTCATGGAACTCTCTGAGTTTACGGAGTTCATATTAGTCATGCTCGACTTGACCATAGTAGTAGAACCGAGTTCCTTTTTTTTCGAATACACTCTTCTCCTCTTCCCCTGAGTGATAGAATTGCTACTTTTGGGAAAAAATCTATAAGCTTTCGCATTCAGATGCATAGGCAGCAACTCTTCTTTATCAGCTTACATTGATTTATGAACAACTTTGAAAATTATAAGATAAATGTATAGTCTTTAATGATTTAATGTAATGAGGCAATAAGAAAGAAACAGTATAAATAGTATGTTGGTTTTTAATAACATCAAGATATTTAGTTATTCATTCAAATTATAAATCTTTAGAGTTGGGTTTGTTTCTCTACAGCTGTGAACTGACTATCTAAAGATACTATTGCTTCAAGATAGCTTGAGGATATATCAATTAAATAGCTATATAAGGCTGCTTATTATGCACATCAGGCCTTAAGAGGCGCCAAACTCTCCCGACGTACTTGCTAGACCTCTTGTTCTTTATCCTTTACTCGCTGCCTTAGGCTCTAGATCTCTGCAAACAAAATTACAATTAATGAAAGTTGTTCCTTGACTCGCTTGTCCAAAGAAAAATCTTGAGTAAGATTTAGCCTCAATTCTTAAATCTACCCATTTTGCTAATCGATAACTCTTTTCAGACGTTAAATCTCTTCTAGTAGCCTTTGATTCTAATTGACAATATAAATACCTTTTCTCTGACATTGCCACCTGTCAATTGTTGCTTCAAATCAGTGTTCTCCTTGCGTAAGTTTTATAAAATCTGTTGTAAACGTTCAACTTCCTTGATGATATTTGCCACCTTACCCTTATAGCCTTAAACTTCTCTCATTATTTTTGTGTTTTATTGCACAGACTATTGCAGCTGACCATGCAATCTTTGATTTTATTTTCCCGCTCTTTCAAGGTTGCCCTGAAGGCCATCTGCTTTTCGAATAAGCTAATGATTGGAAGTCTCCCACCTAGCAGCCTACTCCACCTTTAGTCTTAACAAATTGTTCAGTCTTTCAAGATCAGATATTTCTTTGCTTTTATTTTTGCTAGATTCCACTTTGGAATTTAATTATGCATTTAATGCCGACAATCTCCTTAGTTCGCCATCCTTCTATCTGAGTTCATCTAATTTCGCCTTTAAAATTTGATTAAGTCTTTGAATTTCTTTTGTATACTCTTCTACCCTGTGTTCATACCCCCTGATAGTTGCTTCTATCTATTCATCTCTTGCTTGGCGCTATTTATTCTCTCTTTTGGCCAACTGCAGTTATCTCTCCAATTAATTTCTTTCCTCAACTTTACTCTTTAAACCGCTATTCAGCCTTTGAATTTCTAGACTGATGAGGCCAAATTTATTTTAATAGTCATCAATTTTTTTTCTGTTGATTTAATCATTTTGAATTGCTGTTTGCATTCGTTATCTCTCTGCATTCATTTGTTGGCATTTGTTCTCCAAGATATTGTTCTCTTGCACTTTGGCTTTCAAGACCTAGTTTAGTCTCTGTAGTTATCCTGATAGTTAATTGACCAATTTTTGATATTAGGTACATTTTCTGGTTTGATCGTTGATACGATCATTAATTGCTTTCCTTGCAAGATCTTCTTGAGCCATTAGACCCTTAAGATCGCTGAGTTCTTTCTCGATTCGATGAAAATCCTCTTATAGACGATCTCTATCCGTAACTTGTCCCTACAAGCTGTGAATGTCATTTTTTAGTGTTACCATGATTTCATTGAGTCTTTTAATTTATTGCATTTGCATGGCGATACGTTCTTCGTAGGTAACATTTTTTCGGCATTCTGCCATTAGTTAATTATTTTTGCGTTGTAAATCGCTGTTTTCATGTCCTAGTCTTTCTCTTGCAGCCTATAATTGAATGAGTTGCCGTTCCAAATCCTCCATACTGCGGTGGTTTTCTTTTAACTGCTTGGCTTCTTTCTAGAGACTGTCAATCTGAGTGATATAAAATTGATTTTCTTCTGTCAATCTATTGCATCTCAACTGCATGGTGTTGATTTCATCAATTTTACCTTTTAGTATGCTGTTGAGGCGCTATAACTAATGATTCATCATTGTAGTGCTTTCCTCGTACTTTTTCTGTTCCTATTAAAACTCAATCATTAATCGTTCCTTGTCCGTTAGTTAGGCCGTCATGTCTGTGTGCTTGTCCTCGTATCGTTTGATTTGGTGAGACAACTCTTCATTTTACAGTTAACATTTCCTGAGAGATATTAGTAATTTTTCGCATTATGCGTTGGCATCTCTCAGCTAGGATTAATAATGGTTCGTTTGCATTTCTTATGACTAGCTTTTCATTTTATCTAATAAAAATTTGAGAGAGTGCATCTACTCGTTCATTTCTAACTAATTGGCTCTAAGTGATTAATTCTACTCTCTTTGAAGACGAGCTTCCTCCTCGCTTTTTTTCAGTCTTTCCCCCAATCGATAGGTTTCATCTGCCTTGCCCTTTAGGACTGAATTCAACCTTGAAATTTCTTCCCCCAACAATGCGAATTTCTCCTCATAATCTTCCACGAGATGTGAATCTTCCTTCATTGAATCGATTTTTCCTTAAAGCTAACGGATTAATCGTTGAGCCTGAGTGAGTTCATTGGTCTTAAAACCGACACCCTGCCTCAAACTGTTATTTTCCATTTTCATTTGGGCTAGTTGTTCGCTTAAAGATTGTACTTGTGCTAACGCCTGCTGATACTTTGCGCTTAACTGATTACTGTTAGAATTTTTTGAATGTAAATCTTCTAGTTCACGCTGAGTTGTCACACTTGTACGTTTAGGCGATCAATAAAATTTTTTAGTTTACCATTTTATACTTTCAGCTGTTACTCTTACTGGGCTTTGGCGGCCAACTCCCGAATTTGAACTTCATAGGAATGGCGGTCCAGTTAGTTCCGTTCAATCTCTCTGTATCTACCTTTTTTTATTCATACTTGATTCTGTAGTCCTCGAGGGTGAGGGTAAGTCGTTCAATTTAGGCTGCTTGCAAGAGGCAGACCATTTCGAGTCTATTGCCCATGAAGGTCTTTTTATCTCCGGGTAGCCGAGCTATCATGGACCTGCATCACATTGCTTATACTTTCTAATGTCGTAGGGATCGCCGGGTTCTACTACGTTCCATAGAATGGACTTTTTCAGGGCAAGTTAACTATTTTCCCCTCCGTGCATCAATAAAAATTATTGAGATTATGACAGTTAATAAGATGTTGGTTCATTCAATCAATCTATCAGTCAAAAGTCGATCGTAAAGAAATGTCTTAACCATAGGAACTTACATAGTCCGGATATCTTCGACTGAAAAGTTGGCAAGAGATGGATCTGCTGTGGGAACTAAATCATCAAGTCCTCCGGATGAATCGTCAAGGTAGTTCGAATTACGAACTAATTCCTTTTTATTTACTTGGACTTTTATTGCGAACGGTTTCACCAATTTGTTTTTCAATTCTTCAGGAGGAATACCATTTACTAGATTACTTTTTTCTCCTGCATGAACTTACTCCTTCTTTACTGTTATTTTGCTGCCATTTTTTTCATATTCCCACTCCATCCTACTGACAGGCTTCATTTTAGATACACTTATTTTGGAATTACGCACCCTATCCTCCTAGAGATGAGAAAGATCTATATTTACACGTGAAGTTAGAGGCTTGGCTGACTTCGAATGATCAGTTCCTAACAGATTGGATTCATTAACTTTTTTTTAATTTGCTGGAATTTAAAGGTAAGGGTTATTAAGTTGTTCCATGGGGAGTTTCTAGTTGGTTGGCTCTATATTACTGACCTCTTTTTTTTATGGTTCTGCCCTATTCTTAAAGCAGTGGCAAGCGGATCCCATTTAATTTATGAATAATTAAAATAAATCTTTATTGTACATGATATGAAGGATCGATTAAAAACTGTTATTTTATTTATTTTCCTTTTACTATGTTTCCTCAATATTTTATTGTAATCAGTCAAATATAGATTTGATCCATACTATATTTATTTATCTTATTTCATTAACAGAAAAGATATCTTTCTCCAATATAATGGTGCAATCACTATTATCTTTTAATTGAAATTAATACAATGTTGGCATCTTCACCATGTTTGTTTTATTTCTTTAATTAATCATATATTCGATAAATGGAAATACCTACAGGCAATTTTTTTTAAGTCACCATCAACTCTCAAAAGCTGTATGGATTCATGGATGATATCTTCAAGCAAATAAGCAAACAATAGTTACGCTTAGACGATATGACAAAAACTATCATCGGCATGGGTGCATCTTTGGGTCAAAAAAATAAAAACAGTGACCTCTAGTTGTAGCTATAAAGAATTAAGCGTATCAATCAATAAGAGAACAACTATCTCCGATTATATATGAAAGATGCGGACAAGAAGGCAGGTGAAAAAATAAGCTAGCTTTAGAATACGATGGTGATGCTTAATAATAAGATCATTGCAGTAAAATCTTCTTTTGAATAAGACATCAGTGTCAAATTTTCATACATTGAAAAGAAGATTAACAATATTACGACGACATAATCACTTTAAGAAACATTTAAAAAGGAAATCGAACTACTCAAAGGAGATATTGAGAAACTTGACCATCGTCAGAGCAAGATAGGCGAACGCATCGAAACGGATCGACAAAAAATTGTATAATTTAATGAAAATGTTCTTTAAAGGTTCAATCGCAATGAAGAGCAATATAAAAAAGATTATGAAATGTTTTTGAATATGAGGAATACTGCGAAAGAAGAGGCTCAAAGAAGTATGTCACACTCGCGAAAAAGAAATAAAAAATCGAAATTGGGCGACTAAGAGGATATGAGTAGTTTATTGTAACGTTTGGATCAAACTGAGCACGCTTTATTGAAGGGAGGATAGGGCATTAGTGACCGAAGATCCATTTTATCCAATAATCGTATTATAAAATCGAAGTAAAACATCACAACCATCGCTAATGTCATCAATAAAAGCAGATTCAGTAAGAGATAGGAGTCATAATAGACATTCAAAGAATTTGAGAATGTCATCAGCGAAAAATTGGAAAAGATAGAGGAGATAGCAGGATCCAAGATAGGTACTCTTGAAAAGGAGTTGGGTAAAATCTCAAGCAAAAACTAAATTGTTGACGAGCATATTACCATCTTATCACGCAGATTAGACAAAGAGAAAACGAAAATGGGTGAAATGGCTGAGAATATTAAAAAATATGACGACAAAAAGATAGATGAAAAGATTATCGAGGGACTTCGCAATACAATAAAAAAGGTAGGAAAGGATTTGGAGGAGGGACTCTCCCTTCGACTTACAAAGGAGGTCTTTGATAAGGAAAAAGCCAAAATATACGATAAGATAAATTGTTTGAATTCAACTGTTGTAGAGAAATCAGATAAATGCGAAGTTAAAAAGGGGATGAGTTTTATAGAGGAAAAAATTAAGGAAATTATCATCGTACTGACAGAGGAACGATGCGCCAATCAAGATGGCGCCATAAAGCGCATGCCATTTAAGTGTCTTAGTTGTGATAAGGATTTGGAAGCATAGAGAATTGATACCGCACCAACCCTAAAGGGCAATAAGGATAATTCCAGTTCTACTATGCGATGCAAAACAAACGAGATGCGGAAGCGAATTCGATTGGTCAACCACACCATGACCACTTTGAATGCTAATGATGACTGATATTATTTTATTATTTGAGGCGAGTTAATCGTGGGAGATGGACATTGAATTATTATTAATTCTCTAATTTTCTATTTAAAAACAAAATTATGTTCTACAGAATCATCATTGTCCTAGTACTCGCCTACCTCATTCTCGCTCGCAACCTGCAAATGCAGACCCTCAGCAACACCACGCAATAAGAAACACCCAGCTTTCAGCAGGAGGTGTTGGAAGCCATCGCGGAAACACAAAATGGTACATTGACTCAGAGTGTCAATCTTCTATTTAGCATCGATACCGAAGCACTCGTTTGATATTCATCTCTATGGTACTCCAATTAAATCATTTTAATTATCCTTGGATCCATCAAAGCTCTAAACAATCAATTCAATCCTATCTTTAATATTATTTGGCAAATTAGTAGAATATTATTGCCAGCAAAGATTCATTATTTATTTGGGACTTGGCAAATCGCGTTGTTTGCTATTGCTCTACTCTTTTGAAGAGGGAATATACTTTAAATTATAATATTTTACAATGAAATTTAATATCCGATATTATGAGACGATTTTAGTCACCCTACAAATTAAATGAATTTTATGACATAAAGATCATCAGATGGGAGAAGACACGTATGCTTCAATGTCAATGAAAGCATGCCAAGTGGGGTTACCGCACAAGGAGGTAACATGGACATTTCCACCAATTTGCTTTATGAGTACAGGAGGTCTCATCCATCCCCCAAATGGTACAAAATCACCAGAATATGGAGCTGAATTCAAGTGGCCAGTAGTATCATAATCTGCATACCAAAGAGGTAATTGCGGGAACATACAGTAGTATCCGAAGAAGCTATTCCATATCTTAGCTGTTGAAAATATTCCTGGAATTACTCCATTATTGGTGAATGTGTTGATAGCATCCGTTAGGAAAGCACAATTGCCAATTGGATCGTTGGTTGGCCACTAGCATCCTGCAACTGTATTTTGCTGGATTTTAATCCATGTTGTAGCTTATAGACTACCTAAAGCACTAAACACAGTGTTGACCTGAGAGGCAGCATCGTTGTTACGGCAAATGACCATGTAGGTTTGAGTCAAAAGACTAGCACCTTGAGCATTCACAAGAGTTTGGACGGCGTTTGGATCTACAGATCCGCCATTATCCAACGAATAAGCACGAACAATGGCAATTTGATATCCCTCATTTGCTAAGCATCCAAAGGCAGTCTTGGTGAGAGGACCAACTATATCAAACATGTTGGCTTGTGCCACAGTTTGGCTGACGAGGAGTGCAGCAAGAAGTATGAAAGCAATGTTTTTCATCATGCAAGCTATAAAAGATATTATAGAAAGTCCTTAGTCAGATCAAGTAAATATTGAAATGGAATTCAGTAATGCATAAACTGATCCTTTTCCTTTGAATCACATTTTTTCATGATTGCAACTGCTGCCTTATTTCTAATTGCCAACTATTTTTACGTTGGACGTTAATCTTAGTTTTTTTTATATATTTTTTAGCCCTCATACTCTTTAGATGAAATTACAGTTTCTGCTTTTCTCCGAGCCAAAAGATAATATCCTTTGCTATTTTACCTTGGAATTATCCATCACATCGATATTTATGATCCAACGATCATCATATAGATTTTATTTTAAAAAAAACCTTTGATATTTTAGCAAAGAATTGAGAATAAAAAAAACATAACTTTTATTTCTGTAAGACAATCGTTCCAAAATAATGAACAGAAAGCCTGTTCGAACAAAATTTTCTCATCGGTTCGGATTGGCATTACTTTTTTATTTTCAAAAAGCAGATGTTGTTTTGCCAACATAGAAATAAAGCTAACTTTTAACTTTGTCAGAGCTACGACTCATTATATTGAGTCATTTGCTGGAAAATAAACTTATATGCTGGCAAAACCGATGCTGATTTTGAATTGCACGAAAGATCACAAGTGAATAAATTACCATTGATAATGGACAGTCAAATCGAGCAAAAAGAGTCAGAATAAAGATAATGGCTAAGTGTATTGGTTTTCTGCTTCAATTTTATTATGAAGCATCATTAGCAATTATTAATTTTATTATTAATCAAAATACGATTGTTATTCAATATCTTGTATTCATGGGGTTGGGGTTGGGGTTGGGGTTGGGGTTGGGGTTGGGGTTGGGGTTGGGGT
>Ga0302191_10002865_pt1 | contig 10664 bp, 8 predicted proteins | sample II_Bog_E3_1_FD_198775 | JGI IMG/M metagenome (GOLD analysis project Ga0302191, IMG submission 198775) | Peat permafrost microbial communities from Stordalen Mire near Abisko, Sweden - II_Bog_E3_1 | ecosystem: Environmental > Terrestrial > Soil > Wetlands > Peat | place: Sweden: Abisko, Stordalen...
TACGGCTTTCGCGTTCCCTTGCTGGTGGTTTCCGCCTATACTCCCGCCGGAACGGTCGACAGCAACACCGCGGGACTTGACTTCGGCACCATTCTCAAATTCATCGAGGAAGTTTTCAATCTGAGCAACATCAACTCGGGTGACCTGGGCAGTTTCGCGGATCAGTGGTCGAACGGCGATCTCAGCGATTTCTTCCAGTTCAGCCAACCGCCGAATGATTTCCAGAGTATTCAAGCCCCTTTCAAGCCAGACTTCTTCCTCGATCCCAAGCGTCCCATGGATCCGCCCGACGACGACTAAGCACGGCGAACGTACCTCCTCCCCTCAGTTCCGGCGCAGATTCCGCTCGTGCGATTCCATTCGCTTCTTTTGCAAGCGATTGCACACAATTCAAGTAAACATGGATTGAATGTTTCCAAGTAATTGATAATAAACCTATTGGCTCCGCTGCCCGTGGAGTTTAAATTGCCCGTATTCTCCCGATGCTGTGTCTCTCGGCCAGCCCGCAGTTGATCAGTCGGATGATCGGTAGGACGATGGGCAGGAAGTCACTCGCGACGGCTGTCTCGTTGGCCCTCAGCGTTCTGGGATGGTGCGCTGCAACTCCCACGCCGAGTGTCGCTGTGCATCCGGCACCACTCTCGCAACTGGAAAAAAAACTGCGCCGCGTCCCCGCGCACATTTCCGAATTTTCTCCTGTGTCCGAGCCCCTGGCGCTGCCCAAATGTGGCAACACTCGTCCGCCCGAAGCTCTGCTCACCCCCGACCCGGTACTGCAAGGTCAGGATGAGTTGAACGTGCGTGTCAGCTTCATCGTTGGTTCCGACGGTCGCGTATTCAGCCCCTTCATCCTCAACAGCGGCACCCCCGACGCCGATCGGGTGGTCCTGCACGCCGTTCGCGCCTGGCGCTATCGTCCTGCGCTCTGTAACGGCGTTCCCACCGATTCCGAAGTTCGCGTACGATTTACCGTCCGCTAACTGGCGAATTCTCCTACAATGTCAGCGATGAGGATGCCGTGACCAAAGACAATCCGAACCCGGCCCGCCCCAAGCAGGATGATCGTCCGGCGGGGCAGCCCCGCCAGCACAACGAGCAACCGGTCGAAGGCAAGGAGGTCGCAGATTTTTTTCAGCGTCTCCCCTCCAACTTTCGCTGGCCCAAGCCGAACGATGAGGCCGTGGCCGCTGCGGTCGAGGCCATTCAACGCATGTCGGGCAGCGCCGCCGCGCAAACCGTCGCGGTGCCCGGTGCCGAGGATGACCCGGCCAACATCTGCTCCGCCTGCGGAGGTTCGCTGCCCCCCGGTGCTCGCTTTTGTGTCTGGTGCGGAATCTCCAACGAACCCGTCGCTGGCGCTGCCGCTCCCTCCCGGTCCAATTCCGCCCAGCATCACTTTCACCATCACTATCATCATTTTGTCCCCGGCCCTGGCGCAGCGTCTGGCGCGCCTTTGGCCGACTCCGATCCTTCCGCATCTTCCGTTCACCGCGGCCGCGCTCCCGGCGCCCCGGGTTCCACCGGAGGACGCGCCGAAGCCGCCGCGCGCCAGGTCGTCCAGGACTGGGCCCAAGCCTGCAACACCCGCCATATCGACGATCTGCTCGAGCTCTACGCCGCCGACGCCACTCTTATCCGCTCCAGCCTTCCGCCCGTTCGCAGCTTGCCGGCCATCCGCGAATTTCTGATCTCGCTGCTCGAAGCCGGCTTGGGCGATGTGGAGATGGAATCGCTCCGCCTCGAAGTGATGGGCGATATCGCGCTCGATCTCGGCCGCTGCAAGATGCTCGTGCCCGTCGCCATGGGAAAGCGCCGCGAAGAGCGCGGAAAATATCTGGTCGTTCTCGTCAAACAGCCCGCCGGCACGTGGAAGATCCTCGCCGATTGCTGGGCTTCCGATCCCGCGGTCAGCGCCCCGCCGCCCGAACCCGCCGCCCGACAGGGAACCGAACCCATCCCGCCGCCGCGCAAGCCTCGCTGAACTCTCTGCCGCGGGTGGAGCGCCGGGCGTCCCCGCCCGGCCAACCGACTGTGACGGGCGAGGCGCCCGCTGCTCCGCCACTTGCTCCCGCCAACAATAAACCCCGGCCCTTTGGGGACCGGGGGGTGATGTGAACTACGCTGTGCCCTCTCCTATTGGCTGCTGGTGCGTGGCGTAAACACCTGCCGATAGGACAAGGTTTCCACATCGCGGAACATGGGAGTTCCCGGTGGTAGGCCGCCCGGCGACGTAAAGTCCAGGTCGAAGTAGAACGCTCGCGCTGGAACCCCATAAACGTCCGTACAGCATTTGAACGTGCCCGTGTTATAGGTTGCGTAGAACAGGCTTACCATCGAGCCTTTGTAATACATGGTCTGCCCACTCCAGTTTTCCAGATAGCGCAAGAAATTATGGACGCCGCCATCGGTGCCGAAATCGTTTCCGGGTGCCGCTGGAGTGGTGTAAGTGGGCTGTTGGAAATTGATGTTTTTTCCGCCCGCGATCGCCAGGCGGAAGTGGCCGTCGTGACTCGGATTCCGGTTGTTCTGGTCGGTGACCTGGTTGCTCCCGGCAGTGCTGCCAAGTGTGCTGCTCAGGTCGTTCCAGTCCACCGAGAGCAGAGTTACCGCGTCCGCGATTACGGAAGCGGCCGAGTGGCCGGTCACATCGCCCTGAAATTTAGTTGTGTCGCCGGCCCAACCCGATGCGTCGCTGGCATTGGTGTTGTAATCGCCCCAGATATACACCGGGTTTTCCGACGCTACCGTGAATCCTCCGGGGCTATCCAGAGTCGCACCAGAGTCCGTTCTGCGGGGCACGTTGCCCAGCGACCCATCCACCAGTCGCAATACGTGGCGGGCCCCGCTGACCCAGTTCTTTCGTGCCGTCGTGCCGCAACTGGCAATTCGATTGTTGGTGTCGCCCGCCGCGTCGGCGCCAAAAGGATTGGGGCTGGTCCCGCTGTTGATTTGGGTGTTCTGGTTCTTGCCCGAGGTTGTCGCTGTGCCAGGGCTGGCGATGGTTCCATAAAATCCCAACCCCATGTTTCCCGGCCCGAAATTGTCCAGGTACCCGTTCTCATTGTCGTCCTCGGGAGAAATGGTTCGGTTGGCGGGGATCGCTTCCAACGCGCCGTCGGGCACGCCCGGCCCACTGGCGCGGTTGATTACGTCCTCCGTGCCCGCGTCTCCGGTCTTGGTGGCAGACCCGCCCAGCGGTGGGTGCGGGTTCAGCAGCATGCCCCGGCGATCCGAGAAGTACAGGATGTATCCATTCTGTGCGTTAAAATCGACGCTCGATCCGCTCGTACCGGTGATCGAGCCCGCCAGCCATTTGGCCAAATTGCCCACATCGATTTCGACCGCGTTCATGACTCCGTTGGTCGAGCAACTGTTATCCGCCACCGTGTTGTCCCGAACTTCGCCTTCGCGGACATCGTAGAAATTGATGGGATACCAGTTAAAGCGGGTAGGGCTCTGCGACTGCAGGGTGGATGCTGCATTCCCCGGAACTGATTTCATCGTGGAAGTCGTCACCCCATAAGTCCACGACATGCCCGGTATCGTTGCCGTCGCGGTCGGCGATGGGCTCGCGGGATCCGCGAGAAGTTGCGGCGGCGTGCTCGACCACGCCGCGCACTTCGTGGAGGCTCCAGAGCCCGACGTCGCCGTGCATACCGGGGCAGTTGCGCTACTCGACAGAACTGCGCCCGAGCAGGAGGTTCCCGAGGTACAAATTGTAGGGGGTGTGGCTGGGATCGCGGTCATGCGATCCGCCGGTTCCTGCAGCAGCAGAATCGCATTCGGATTGATCGGGTTGGTTCCCGGCGAAGTTGGTGGCAACGGGCCCCGTGCAAATCCCAGTTGCAGCCATTCCATGGTTACCGGGACAAAAGCGGAGCCTGCTCCGGGACTGTATTCCACCCGCAGCCAGCCGTCGATCAAGTTCCAAGTTGAGCTCAAGTAGGTCTCGGGAGTTATGTTACTCCCAAGAGCCGAACTGCTGGTGCTTCCGCCGTTCGCATACCCGGTCAGGTAGTAATACGGACCTGCCGAATTATAAGGGCTGGTTGGGCACACAGAGGAAACAGCCGCCGCTAGTGGAGCATAGTTCGTGCCTGAATAGTTCATGGTTGGCGTTGGACATGGCGTGAATGTCGGCGGGACGACCGTACTGGCGCCGGCAGAGAGCGCCGGAGCGACCGGAGCGGTGCTCGGAATCGCCGCATCGCTGCCATAGATGTAAGGAGATCCGTTTGGCACTAAGAGCGGGCTCGGGCTGTTCACCGTACTTGTCCACGGCGCGGGCGGAAAAGGCCAGTCCGCCGGGCACACAACCGTCGGATTGTTAGGGGAACTCGCGTTGTAAGTCGATGTACACGTGCCCGCTGGAATCGCATTCGACGCCGTGGCGAAGTACATGTTGTAGGTGCTCCCCGATGCCAGAGCCGGCAGAATCGTGGTTCCAGTCGCAGGCGTTGACGTTGCGATTCCATAAGGCAGGTTGTATCCGGTGCCCGCCGAGTTTGCCGGTACGTTCGCCAGCCGGATGTTGTTCGAGTCCGACGCGCCTCCCGGCAGATCGTTTGGATCGTCGCTCAGCAGCACCCGAATCTGCGCCATGTTGTATTCCCGCGACTGCCCGATCGCCGACGTGGACGCCTCGCCTGAAGGGGGCCGCCGTATGATTTCGTTGGGCAAGGCTCCTCCTCCGACAAATGGCATGGAAAGCTTCGTGGCACCCGTACCTGCTGGCGTTGTGGCGGTCGCCGTCCAATAGTTCCCGTTGATGAGCTCGTTGTTCGTGCTCGAGGAGAAACTGTTCCAGGCGGTACCGTTATAGTTTGCAGACGACTGCGCCGTGGACGACCCGGCTCCCGTCACGCTGCCGTCGCCGTAGCTCGTGCCCACGGCCGCCATCTGGCTACAGACACCGGTTACAACCGTTCCCGGAGTTGAGCAATCTCCGTCGGCGCTCGGAATAAACACATTTCCGGTGTAATTTGTGCCTGCGCCGTATCCGTTGGCCAACTGGGTTCGAACCACATTGCCGTAGGCCGTCACCTTGGAGTGAAAAGTCAGATTCGCGCCGGTTCCGGCAAACAGATACAAGTCTCCGTTGGTGTGCGCGGGGCCGACGAAGTCCAGGTTGGAGCCCGCGAAATATGAGAGATCGCTTTCCGAAAATACGCCAAATTGGAACACTGGAATCAGCGCGATCTGCGCGCTCCGCATCATGCTCACTTCCTGCCCGCCCGGTAATGCGGCCGTAACCTGCATGCTGATCGGAATCACCTGAGCCCACAAACCTTGATACGGCCCGGCGTTGACGGTTCCTGGAACCGATGTCGGATTCGACGGGGCCGACGTTCCGCAACCAGAAGTCGGTTGCACCAGGTATTGGGTCCAGGTGACACCCGTCATCGACGGCTGATTCGCTGTGCTGCCCACGTTGCAGATCGCGCTGGTGGAGGGCGACTGCGCGTTCTGGATCACCGATCCCAGGTCGGAGGACATTTTCTCAATGCCGCCCTCGGCCACGTGATACGCGATGTTATTCTGCAGATCGGTTCCGCCCACCTTGCCTTCGGTGTTGACCATCATCAGCAACCCGATCGCGATCCCCGACAACAACAACAGCATCAGCAACGACGCAATCAGCGTGAACCCTCTCGTGTGCAGTCGCGCTCTTTTCATGCCCTGAATTCCCATGGTTTCAATCCCCTTCGCTTTGCTCCCCATCGTGCCACTCGCTTTGGTCATCTCCGCCGCTAATTGGAGTAGTTGTTGACGTAAGTCAAATTTCGCGCGCTCACCGATGTTTGCAAGTCCATTCTGGAATACCCTTTTTGCGCGAAGCCCGAGCCGTTCACCGAGCTATCCATGTCCATGTGCATAATGTTAATTTTGGTGATCTGATTGGGGAAGAGCCCGCTCGAACTGCCATTAGCGCAGGCGGGGGTAATAGCGCCAGGATTGGGACAACCCACCGCCGCTGTTGTGGTGGTGGTATTGAAGAGATCGTAGGTGAAATTTAGATACACGACATTTTCCGCTACGGGCATGGGCGTGTGTCCGCTTACCTGCCGCATCAGTCGCGTTGGCGTCACGCTGCTATCGAGGTAATAAGTAATCACTAAGATGCGTTCGGCCGTTCCCGTGGTCCCGGTGGTCTTGCTGGCTAAGCTACGCGCGGCGCTGGATGCCTGATTCATCTTCAACTTATCGCCGCTGGCAAAGACTACAACCCCTCCGCTGGTGGCTGCGGTGGTTACTTCCGCCACCACGTTAGACGTGCCAAATGTGAACCAGACCAGATCGCCCGCCGTAAGTCCTACACCCGCATCGTTGACCGCCTGCGGTGTACTGATGTTCGTCGGCAACGTGCAACTCAGTGTTCCCGGCAGCGTGAACGTAACCGTTGTCGAATTCGTTACACTCGCGGTGTAGCAATCCAAAGCGAAGGTTGGGTCCGTGTACACCACCGTGACGATATCGGTTGCCATGGTGTTGACCGTCGGCCCTTCCTGGTATCCGGGAAGCAGACCGTATAGATATGGCGTGGTGCCCTGCACGGGGTACGTCTCCCCAGCGCCGCTGTTGATGTAACACGTTCCCGTGGTTTGCGCGCAACCGTACAACGGAAGCGTCGCCGACGTCGGCAGTTGGATCGATGCGCCTTGACCCAGGCCCGCGCCGGCCAAACTCAGGTCGTTCGTCAATAAGTTGGAGGCGGCGCGAAAATCCTGCTGCAACTCCGCCCGTTGCGAAACCGTCCATGTCGCGTTCACACCCTGGATGTAAATCGACACCGCCGCGCCCAGCACAATTGTCCCCAGAGCCATGGCGACCACCATTTCCAGCAGACTGAATCCACCCTCGCGTTTTTTCCTGCGATCGCTCATATGTCCTCTACTGGTACTGCGAAATGTACGAGTTCAGAACGTAGGTCGCCTGCGAATTCTGGGGAGTGGAATAACTGATGGTGATGGTCACGCCGCGCAACGACGAGATCTGATTGTGGTTCGCGTCGTAGAGTGCGTAGATCGAAATTGTGCGCTGGTAATTCGTGAGCGGGACGATGGTATCGTCTGTCGTGTTATAGATTCCATCCGGCCCCGGATCCGCCAAAACCTCCAGCAGCGGCGTCGAACCGGTGTCGTCGCAAGTCCCGTAGATTCCGTCGGCTCCCGAGTTGTAGATCTGCGTTTGCCCCGGCATGAAAATTCCTCCGGTGCCGGGGTCGGTGTTGCCGGAGCAGGCGCTCGCATTCTGGATTTCGTCCCAGCTGATTTGCGAAGTATTGCGTGCCGTGATGATGCTCTCGTACGCTTCGTTCGCCAGTTGCTTGGCAATCATGTTCTGCTGCGAGGCTTGCGTCGTTGACATCGCCAGCCCGAACACCCCCAGCAGACTCACCATTCCCACCGTCAGGATCACCATCGAGATCAAGACTTCAATCAGCGAAAATCCTTCCTCCGCCTGCTTCCGCGACCGGAAATTGCCGCTGCCCCCGGTGGTCGACCACACCATCCTGGATTTGCCGATTATTGACGAAGCCATTGATAGCCTCCACCCGTCTTTGCATAGAGCCGCCACCCGTGAATGCGGCCCGTTCCACCCCACAGATCCACCGCCCGCGAACTCAGCAAATTTGTCCCTTGCGCCATGTACACCACGCCATCGTCCCAGTAGTTCGCTCCGGCACAACTGGACACGGTCTGTGCAGAACCGTCGGGGCAGAAGTAGATCGTCGTTGCTCCGCCCGAGCCCCCGCTTCCCGTATAGCCAAAGTCAATTGGGTTCGCCCCGGTTCCGAAGTTCGAACCCGGGCTGCTGTCGGGAGCCGTGCTCGCCGAGATCGCGGAATTTGTCTGAAACGTCACATCCGTCGGCAAGGAGTAGATCGCCGTTTTCTGATCGCCCTGAAATGCCGACGATCCCGTCAGCGTCGGCGCCACCGTGATCGTGTTGGGTATGGCTGCGTTTGAAAACGTCACCGAGTACGCGGTCCGCTGCGACACTGCGTTGTCGCGTGCCTGCCGCAACGTCGACAGCGTCGTGTTATACGCGTTGGTCACATGTTGCGATTGCATCACCGGCACCAGGTTCACGACCGAAATCACCGACGTGATGAGGATCAGTGCCAGCACGATCATCATTTCCAGCAAGCTGAAACCGCCCGCCCCATGCCTCGTATTTGTCTTCCGGCTCCTCATATGCATGTGCCGTCGTGGAGGCTCCCCGCCCCAAAAGCAAGATCGGTTGTCCATCATCGTGTAACTACCATTTGGTCGACGCGGTATCTCCCGCGTTGCGCAGCGGATTGCCGTTCGACCGGTCTGAATACCTCGATGGTAGGAACTGTCTCGTGGTGCGTCAAAGTACCGGGGTACACGGGCCTTTCGTACATTGGCCCCTCGTAACGCAATTCCACCGGACTTACGATTCGTTCCACCGCTCGCTCGCGGCGGATGTGATACTCCTTTTCCCCGCCAGTCACGCAGGTCCGGCGCAGCAACGGCGAAGAAACGCCGCGTCCCAACCGAACCCTCGCAGATATTCAGTCAGCCTAGCCTTTGCCAGCACAAAGCGAAAGATGACGAATGGTGGTTACCATCGAGTATTTTCCAGGGCGGCAGGGAACCGCGAAGTGGCAGGCAAAGGACGGCAAAACCCAGAACGTCAATCTTAAGTCAACCCTGCCATCACCGTGACATAGGTAACTTGGCTCCGCTGTGGGCCGTCCTCTATTCTGCAGGCAATATGGAACAACGCGCCCTTGTAGTGTGCCCCGATGAGGATTCCGGCAGCCTGCTCGCCCTCATCCTCTCCGAGATGGGAATGGCGGCCGAGCATACGTCCTCGATTTCCCGCGGAATGGAACTGTTCGACAGCCAGCTCTTCGACGCCATCGTCCTCGACTATCGGGCCGACGAAAGCTCCGAGCAATTCGTTGCGCATCTGCGCCACTCCGCCAGGAATCGCAACAGTTTGCTGATTGCCGTGGTCGATGGCGAGTACAACGCTCGCCTCGTGTTCGTTCTCGGCGCCAGCTTTGTTCTCTATCGCCCGCTCTCTTCTGAACGCACTCGCGTCAGTTTGCGCGCCGCCCGCGGCCTCATACGCCGCGAACGCCGCCGCGCGCCGCGCCGAGCCGTCGGTTCGACTGTGAATGTCGCTTGCCCCGGCGCTCCCGAAACCAACGCCGTCTTGAGCGACCTCAGCGAAGGCGGAACTTTGATCCAAACCGCCAGCCGTCTTCCAGCCGACCACAAGATTTATTTCGAGTTCGCGCTTCCCGGTCAGCCGCAACCGGTCCGCGTGTCCGGCGAGGTCGCTTGGCAGGACTCCAGCGGGCGCACCGGGGTCCGCTTCCTCGATGTGCCCCAGGCTTCGCGCCGTATCATGCAGACCTGGTTGCAACGAAACACTCCAAAGCTCGGCGACGGAGTGCCGGAAAACCCGCCCGCCGCCGCTGCGACACCCCTGCCGACGACGACACGGTCCGGGTTTGACAGAAAAAAATCCACCCGTGCCGGCGAACGTCGCGGAGATCCTCGTTTTGCCTGCAAAGTCGGCGCGGAACTTCACCGCGCTGGCGCCGCTGTGCCCAACTACTGCAGCCTGTCCGATATCAGCGAGGGCGGTTGCTACGTGGAAATGCCATTCCCGCTCGAAGGGGAGTCAAGCGTGGAGATTCTGGTCCGCACCGGTGGCGCAAAATTCAGGATGACCGGTCAAGTGTTGAGCACCCACCCCGGTTTTGGCATGGGTGTGCGCTTTGTGCTGCGCGATTCCGGCGAACGCGAAGAAGTGATGCGCCTGGTCGCCGTGCTCTCCGCCAGTTCGTCGCTCGACCAACCGATGCGCTGAATGCCTGTGGTGCAGTCGCCATCCCCGGTGGCGCACGTTTTCCAGGGACCGAGCGCGCCGCCACGAAATCGCCCTACGCGACTCGTTCTTTCTCGGCCACTACCCGCCGAAAATATTCCAGCGAAAGCTTGAGCCCGCTCGCCAACTCCACTTTCGGCTCCCAGCCCAGCAACCGTTTCGCTTTCGAAATATCTGGACACCGCTGCTTGGGATCGTCCTGCGGCAGCGCTTCGAACTGGATCTCGCTCGCCGATCCGGTCGTCGCCATCACCTGCCGCGCACACTCCAGAATCGTGAACTCCGTGGGATTCCCAATATTCACCGGCTCATGCTCCAAATCCGAAGACCTTGCCAGACGCAGAATCCCATCCACTTCATCGCTCACATAGCAAAAGCTGCGTGTCTGGCTGCCGTCGCCATACACCGTAAGATTCTGCCCGCGCAGCGCCTGCCACATGAAATTCGGAATCACCCGCCCATCGTTGATCTGCATCCGCGGCCCGTACGTGTTAAAGATGCGCACAATCCGCGTGTCCACTCGGTGATAGCGGTGATATGCCATGGTCACCGCCTCCGAGAATCGCTTCGCCTCGTCATACACCGACCGCGGCCCGATCGGATTCACATTCCCCCAATACGACTCGGTCTGCGGATGCACCAGCGGATCCCCGTAGCACTCCGACGTCGATGCCATCATGAATTTCGCGCCACACCGCCGCGCCGTCTCCAGCGCTTCAAACGTCCCATACGATCCCACTCGCAGCGTCTCGATCCCGTGCGCGGCATAGTCCACCGGACTCGCCGGGCTC
>Ga0302191_10002868_pt1 | contig 10661 bp, 16 predicted proteins | sample II_Bog_E3_1_FD_198775 | JGI IMG/M metagenome (GOLD analysis project Ga0302191, IMG submission 198775) | Peat permafrost microbial communities from Stordalen Mire near Abisko, Sweden - II_Bog_E3_1 | ecosystem: Environmental > Terrestrial > Soil > Wetlands > Peat | place: Sweden: Abisko...
GAAGAAAAACGCACGTTTGGCAAAGTACTCAACCAGTTCAAACAGTTAGCTGAAGCTAAATATAACGAGCTAAAAGAAAATCTTAATTCCGAAATCGTAAATCCGAAATCCGAAATTGACCTCACCCTGCCCGGCGAAGGCTTTGCCCTTGGTTCCCGGCACCCGCTTTCACTGGTTCGGATTGAGATCATCGATATTTTTAAAAGGTTGGGCTTTATTGTTGCCGAAGGGCCTGAGATTGAGGATGACTGGCATAACTTTTCAGCTTTGAACTTCCCCGAAGAACACCCGGCAAGGGACATGCAGGATACTTTCTTCATCGAAAAAAACCATGGGAAGGACGATATTGCTTTGCGCACCCATACCTCATCCGTGCAGGTGCGGATGATGGAAAGTGGCAAACCGCCTTTCAGGGCTATAATGCCGGGAAGGGTGTACCGCAACGAAGCAATCACGGCCAGGGCCCACAGCTTTTTTCACCAGGTTGAAGGTTTGTATGTGGATGAAAATGTATCCTTTGCCGATCTGAAACAAACGCTTTACTACTTTGTACAGGAGCTTTATGGGGAAGGAACTAAGGTGCGTTTCAGGCCCTCGTATTTTCCATTTACTGAGCCATCGGCAGAGATGGATATATCGTGCACCATATGCAAAGGGGCCGGCTGCAATATGTGCAAATACAGCGGCTGGGTGGAGATTTTGGGCTGCGGCATGGTTGACCCGAATGTTTTGGAGAATTGCGGCATTGACAGCAAAAAATTTACGGGTTTTGCCTTTGGTATGGGCATAGAAAGAATAGCTAACTTAAAATATGTTATACGTGATTTACGTTTGTTCTCTGAGAACGATGTTCGTTTCTTAAGGCAGTTTCAAACTGAGATCATATGAAAAAAGTGTTGCTTTTTATTGGCTTAACATTAACCTGCCTGGGTTGCGGTAAAGGCGGCAGTGTAATTCCAAGCGTGTCTGTAAATTTTCAAGCCGCGTTAACGGATCCCCGTTTAGCCGCGCTGCAGGTACCGGGCGGCGCGGTTTTAATAAGCGGTTACGGCGTTGCCGGACTTATACTTTACCGTGAACCCGATAACAGCTATGCCTGTTATGATCGTTGCAGCACCTATTTGCCCCAAAATCTATGTGCTGTAACACTCAATCCGGGTAATCTGCTTGTTACCGACCCATGCAGTGGCTCCGAATGGGATTTATTAGACGGTTCACCTGTAAAAGGACCTGCTTCAAAATCGCTTAAGCCTTATAATGTAAGCGTAAGTAATTACGAGTTATATGTTACTAATTAAGTGAGTGGTGAGTGGTTGCTTAGGTGAGTTGGGAGTAGTGAATCTTGAAGAGTAGCAGAAAAGAGTAGCAGTAGCAGTGTATACTCGCCCGGTACCTCCTCCGCTATTCTTCAGTGCTACTGCTACTATTCGCTGCTACTACTCTCCCAAGCAACCACTCACCTGATCAACCCAATCAACCACTCACAAATTATTACAACAAGTTTGCTTAATTTTAAGATATTTGTGCCCGATTGACACATGGAAGCCGATAAGATAAAAGACAGCATAAAGCGGGCAGCGCAGGATTTATTCCGCAAATTCGGTTACCATAAAACGAGTGTTAACGAAATTGCTAAAAAAGCCAAAATAGCAAAAGCCACCATTTACAAATATTTTAACAGCAAGGAAGATGTTCTGCATTCCCTGCTTATGGATTATATTAAGGCAAGTGTAAACGACCTTGTCAACAGCAACACCGCCGAAGAAAATGAGGAAGCGCATTTAAACAACCTCATTATGAAAACATGCAGGCTCAGTTATACCGTTTGCAATGAGTTTATCGGCTGGGACTTTATACGCGAATCTGCCAACTCGCAGGCCTTTTTGAAAAATTTTTCTAACGAACTGGAAGAAATGCTGGTTAGCGCCTTTTCGCAACTAAGTGGTATACGTAAACAGGAAACTTATTTACAACGCCTGCGCTTTTTAATAAAATGCAGCAAAAGCATCGTGTTCAGTTTTGCCTTTACATCGGTTAGCGATAGTGACGTCCGCAAGAATTTTGTTTCCTTTCAGAAGGAGATTTTGCCTTATTTAGTTAAAGCGGCAGTGACGATTTAATTTCGGAATTCGGAAGTTCGATTTCGGATTTTGAAAGATTATTTAAAATATATCAGGTTTGCGGGCGATTCGAATTCTGCATATGTAAAAATGTCATAAATAATTCGGGACAACAATATTTTGACGAAAACCGCATCTTTAAAGTTTTTCATGTCATATTTATAAATTAATTTGGTGTCCGCTGAATTTAACGCAAAGCTCAATCCTTTAAATGCGTTTAAAGGACTCCATTCATCGTCATCATCACCAAAGAAATACGCGACCTTTAACACGTTCTTTACACTGATAGAAATTTCAAGAAAGTTAAGTTCTGATAGTATAAAGTTAAAACCTAAGTTGTCTTTTATATTAAGATAAAAAATAAAGCTTTTATAAACACCGTTCAATAAGTTAAACAACGCATCATCTATTTTTTGGTCATCATATAAAGGTTTATTTTTTTGTTTGTTTAACTCTTTCAGCTTGTCTTCGTTATCCTTAATCTGTTTTTGATGATAAGAATCGGCGTGTGAATAAATCTCAAGGTTATCCCATTTTCTATAAATTTCAATCACTCTTTCCAGTTCACATTTTTCATTGTAAAAAGGGTCTTTAATGTAGTTCTCAAGGTATAGTTTTTCTGCCTCGCATAGTTCAATAAGCTCATCTAAATCAGATTTCATGTAGACAATTTCAGGTGAGGCTAAATTAAATTTTATTTTTTTATTAAGAAAATCACGATTCAGACAATAAATGCGAATTCGACATTCCGAAGTCCGCATTTAATAATTCTGAAATTGAACATCCGAAATCCGAAATCATTCTCCACTCTTCTTTTTCATCAAAAAACCACCAAAGCCACCAACCAAACCTACCACCGCACCAACCAGGCTAAATCCAAAATCAAACAACAAAAATTTTAAAACGCTATCATTATCTGTTTTGCCCTGGTAGCCAATAAAAATGTAGGCGAGGAACAAAAAATATCCAAAAATAGCGCCATTAATTAAAGCGCTGTTCCGGGTTTTACTAAAATACCCTACCCCTATTGCTATAATTGCCCAGGGGATCACATTATACCATCCGCTTATTAATTGGTAAGAAACTATACCGGTAATCAGGCCCGCTATGCCGGAGAATAATTTGTCTTTTACTTTTTTCATTTTATTCTTCAATTATTTACTAAAATATTTTGATTACAAATATATAATTATTTACTTTGAATATCAAAGTACTTTAATGAAAGAAGAAGAAATTCAGGACGAGCTGGTTTCCATACGCAGGCTGATGGAACGCTCCTCAAAGTTTATATCCCTAAGCGGGCTATCGGGCATACTGGCTGGTATTTACGCGTTGATTGGGGCGGGGTTTGCGCTTCATTTTGATCATTTTGTTATTCCGCAATTTAACTATTCAAGCGATGATTCCGGGAGTTATTCCTTTCGCCTTTCTTTTCCTCCATTATTAATTATTGCATTTTTGGTACTGATCGCTTCGATTGGAACAGGAATATTTTTGTCTTTACGAAAGTCAAAAAAAAATGGTCAGCCAATATGGGGAAAAGTTAGTCAGTCACTCTTATTTCACATGGCCACGCCTTTAATTACTGGCGGTATATTGATTTTGGTTTTTATCTACCGTGGATATTACGGAATTATAGCTCCGGCTACACTTATCTTTTATGGCTTATCATTAGTCGGCGCAAGCAACTTCACATTCGCGGATGTTAAATATCTTGGCTTATGCGAAATTATTTTAGGCCTTATTGCTGCTTGCTTGCCCGGTTATGGATTATTTTTTTGGGCAATTGGTTTTGGTGTGCTGCACATTGTGTACGGCAGTATGATGTATTTTAAATACGACAGGTGAAAGTACCTTTTGATAAACTTGATAAGGCGTTTGAGAACCGTTTAAGGTTGCAGATCATGAGTGTACTGATGGTAAATGACCGGTATGACTTTAATTCGCTAAAGGAACTGCTGGATACCAGCGACGGCAACCTGGCCTCGCATTTAAAAGGCCTGGAGAAGGAGGAATATATTACGGTGAATAAATCGTTTCTTGGCCGTAAACCAAATACCAACTATGAAGCTACCGAAAAAGGAAAAATTGCTTTTAAACAGCATTTGGATGCGTTGGAACAATTGATAAAACAACAGAAAATAAAATAATAAAAGCTATGAACACTAAAAAACTAATTAATCTTTTACGGTACGCCGCCATCGCCGGTAATATCGTTTTCATTTTATGGGTTTCATTCAATGCAATGGACGAGGGGTTTAACAGCACAATTGTCGAAAAAGTCTCTTATGTAACGTTAATGGGTTTGTTAGCAACAAACTGTTTCCTGCTGATAACCAAATTTCAGACGCAGCAGTTTACAAAATGATGACCATCAAACTAAATTTTTTTATATATACACTTTGCATTTCAAAGTTCTTTTAAATAATATGAAAAATAGCAATTACTGGATTTGGCACTTCAAGGAAAATGCCTCTCAAAAAAGAATAAACTGGAATATAGCACCGGCAATTACACAGGATGAGATCGCTACAATTTTAGCGTCATTACAGGCCTGGCAATTAGGCGAAACCTCGGAAGGGAGGAATTTACTTTCAGCTTCTGAAAAATACGCCCATAAAATTTCTGATCATTTGTTTATGGATGTGGTTAAACTCTTTATAAAAGAAGAACAGAAACATGGCAATAATTTAGGCAGGTACCTGGATAAAATAGGACGGCCAAGAATTAAAAAGAACTGGGGAGATACTTTATTTAGAAAGGTAAGGCATTTAAACGCGAGCATGGAAATGTGGACACTCGCGGTTATCGTAGTTGAAAGTACAGCCCAAATCTTTTATCAGGCGCTGAAACAGGCTACCGGGTGTAAATTGCTTCAGTCCATCTGCAACGATATTTTAATTGATGAAGCCTGCCATATTACTTTTCAAACAGAAAGGCTTGCAATTATTTTCAGCACTAAAAATCCCCGGAAAAAAATTTGGCGAACGCTATTTTATAAGTGTTTTTTCTATGCGACATCCTGCCTTGTATGGTTTGCACACAGGCAATTATTTAAAGCTGGCGGTAATTCGTTCAAATCGTATTTAAAAAAGATGGAGTGCAAGTATGCTAAGACAATTAAAGTCATTACCCGTCCGCAAACAAGTCTTCAACATAACAAATTCAATTTCAAATATGAATATTGAACGTATATCAATATCCAGAAAATGGTGGTGGTCTAAAAGGTTAAAGTTTAATAAAGGCCTGGTCATTGCCGGTTTTATAGCTTTTTTGTTGTATTGCATTTTGGGCCCCATCATTATTGCGCCGCATGAGGAATTTGAAGAAACGATATTTGAGATGGCTTTTCAGGGCGCAGGTTATTTATTTATGATAGGGATAGCGAATATCTTTTATTTTTTCGGTTCAGCAACCGATTTGTTATTTAATAGAAATAACAATCAGCTGTTTAGAGAGCGGCTGTTTGGTTTAGGATATTGGTTCTCTTTTTCATTGCCCATACTTCTTATACTAAGTGTTATGTTAAGATTTCTGATTTACGGAAAATAAAAGAAGCTCATTAATATCTAAACACGATTACATAATCTTATGACTTCCTGCACATTTCAATACAGCTTAAAGGTGTGGCTAACCAGCGTCGTTATCGCGCCGCTCCTATTCATAATTTTCACTTATGGCCCCCAGGTTGACTATTGCCGAAACCTGCAGCAAGTGCTGTCATCAGGCTTGTTCTATTACGTCTTTTTCGCTTGCCTGGAACTGGCATTTTCACTGCTAACCTGGCTGGTTTTCCTCCTTGTTATTCAAATAGTTACAATGTGCATATACAAGCCGATAATAAGGCGACTGCTAATTTGCATTGCAGGGATCTCATTAACGATAGGCAACTTCATGATCGTCTTGTCACCACGTGAACTTTTGAATTTTGGGGATGGCCCTGCCACAATCGTGTTATTCAACTGCCTTTGCATTGGGGGCGGGGTTTGGTATTATAAAATGGAGCCAACAGTAGCTGTATTATAATTTAACATAAATTTCATAATACCAATTTGGTTTTTGGTATATAAACTATTATATTGCACAATCAAAAGCATTTACTATGAGCCGCGAGTTATTAGAATTTTCCGACCTGATTGATGAACAATTTGAATTACCAGAAATTGATTCAGAAGCAGATGACTTTTGGGAGTCTGTATTAAATCTGTTTATTTGATTGTTTATTCGTAATTATTTGTGATGGCAGTCTGTGAGACACAGACTGCGGGTTTCGGGTTTGAAAAAGAAGGCAGTCTGTGAGACACAGACTGCGGGTTTCGTGCCTCAGCATAAATATTACTTTCTTAAATTAAAATCTTTAATCTTTCCAACATCAGCAACTCTTTCAACCTTTGGAACCTTTACAACCTCTTTCAAACTATCCCAACAACAAACAAAAACATTAACTTTGCCGGCTGATGAATCAAGTCGCGAAAAAAAGGTTTTTTGAAAACGTTGCCATAATCGATATAGCCGAAGAAGGCAAAGGTGTTGGCAAATCAGATGATTTTGTGCTCTTTGTTGACAATGCCGTACCCGGCGACGTAGCAGATATTGCAGTTTACCGCAGTAAAAAAAACTTTGGCGAAGGCAGAATTGCGGAACTAAAGCAACCATCGGAATACCGTATCGAAGCGTTTTGCGAACATTTTGGTACCTGCGGGGGTTGCAAATGGCAGCATATGACTTATGCGGCACAACTAAAATTTAAACAAAAATCTGTTGAAGATGCTTTAACGCGGATCGCGAAAATTGATACTACAGGAATGCTGCCGATACTGCCCTCCCCTGCCGATAAATATTACCGGAACAAGCTGGAATACACTTTCTCCAATAAACGCTGGCTGAATGATGGTGAAAACCGTACCGATGAACTCTTAAATATGAACGCTCTGGGCTTTCATATACCAGGCCGCTTTGATAAAATACTGGACATAAACCATTGTTATTTACAAGCCGAACCATCAAATACCTTAAGAAACGGCATCCGTGAATTTATTATTAAACAAGGTTATAGTTTTTACGACCTTAAAGCCCATGCCGGCGCATTGCGCAACTTAATTATTCGTACTTCATCAACGGGTGAAACCATGGTAATCGTTGTTTTCGCTTACGCGGACGAAGAAGAAGTAAATAAACTGATGGAGTTTATCAATAAAGGATTTCCCGAAATAACATCATTGCTATACATTATCAACCAAAAAAAGAATGATACTATTTTTGACCAGGAAGTTCAGGTTTATAAGGGCAGGGACTATATTTATGAAGAAATGGAGGGCATCCGTTTTCGCATCGGGCCAAAATCATTTTATCAGACCAACTCCATTCAGGCGCTGAACTTGTACCAAATAGCACGGGATTTTGCAGGTTTTAGTGGTAACGAACTGGTTTATGACCTGTATACCGGCGCCGGTACGATTGCCAATTTTATTGCCGGGCAGGTACGGGAAGTAATTGGTATAGAGTATGTGCCGTCGGCCATAGAAGATGCCAAAATCAACTCGGAAATAAACAATATAAGCAACACAAAATTTTTTGCCGGGGATATGAAAGATGTTCTTTCCGATGTTTTTGTAGCGCTGCATGGTAAACCCGATGTCATCATAACCGATCCACCCCGCGCAGGCATGCACCCTGACGTAGTAAACAGGCTCATGCAAATTGAAGCTGAAAAAATTATATATGTCAGTTGTAATGCCGCGACGCAGGCAAGAGATTTGCTGGTGTTAAAAGAGAAATATAACACGGTAAAAATACAGCCTGTAGATATGTTCCCCCATACCCAGCATGTAGAGAATGTGGTGTTGCTGGTGTTAAGGTCGGAGATCAGGGGTTAGAGATCAAAGTTTAGCTAAAAAATAGTAATCAGAGAAATCAAAATAATCATTTAAAATCTGCGATGGAACCGGAAGAATTGTTAAACGACGAGAAAAGCAGCGAAAACAATAAAAAAGAGAGTCCGCTTGTAAGTTTGGAACCGGATTTGAAATTATTTAACGAATCGATCCGTGAGGTTGCCGTTGAAATTATGCTCGAAGGACTTTCCAGTTATCCGATATTTATAGCTCACCAGCACGAGCTAAAATTGGGAGAATTGATATTGGACCGTCACGATCTGCATACGGAGTGGAGCATTCACGCCTCTACCTTTGAAGAATTTGTTGAACGCGGGATAATAAAACAAGAGTTAAAAGAACGTTTTATCAAGGCTTATAAAAATCCGCACGATTTTATGTGTGTCTTTGTAGTAGTGCCCGAAGGGGCCAATTTTATCTATTATCCATATTTGAAGGATTAAGTTGTTGTAAGGTTGGAAAGTTGTAAGGTTAAAAGGTTAATTTTAACTTTACAACAAAAAACAACAAGACAATAAGTCGATACAACGTTTCAACTTTACAACATTCCAACTTTACAACATCTCCAACCAATGTCAGATCAACATCTTGTATTAAACCAGCAGCAAATTCAGCAAAAGATAGACCGTATCGCCTACCAGATACTGGAAGACAACTATGAAGAAGAGGAGATACTGATCGCGGGTATTTTACCCCGCGGCAATAAAATTGCCGAAAGGATTAAAGGTATCCTCGATGAAATTGCCCCTTTTAAAAGCAGATTGATTAGTATTGAGCTTGATAAACATAGCACCAGTTTAAAATCGGTTATAGATTTTGATTTACAGGATTGCAATAACAAAGTGGTAATCCTGGTCGATGATGTGCTAAATAGCGGCAAAACGATTGCCTATGGATTCGGAGTTTTCAGGGATGTGCCGCTTAAAAAATTGCGTACAGCAGTATTGATTGACCGGAACCATAAACGCTTCCCAATGACCACAGATTTTGCGGGCCTTGCCCTTTCAACCGTTATTAAAGAACATGTAGACGTTGTTTTGGGCCGGGAAGGCGAAGAAGACGCTGTTTATTTAAGGTAAAGAGTTAAATTTGAAGTTAAGCAAAGCATTTATGTCAGTATCTGAAATAAAAAAAACAAAACTCGATCTTATAGCCTGAATTGAAAACTTGTCCGATACAAATATGTTGGGCATATTGGACGGACTTAGAAATGCAAGAATCAACAAAGACGGGTGGGATAATCTCAGTGAAGGTCAAAAAGAGCAAATTAACGGCGGTTTAATGGATGCGGAAAAAGGGAACGTCCACACTTCAGAAGTTTTCTGGGATAAACTAAAAAATGGCTGTTATTCTAAATGGCCTTAATTTTTAACATCTGTTCAACTTTCTCAGCCGTCAAACTCAAACCATCAGCAACGATGGCAGCCTGGTTATAAAACACATCCCTTTGTTCTAATTTAGCGGCAATAAATACAACAAGGTCATCCCCCCCGTGTTCACGCAATACCGGCCGCTTTTCTTTTTCGTGTTCGAGCCGGTCGGCAAGGGTTTTTGGAGACAATTTTATATAGACTGTTTTGCCGTGGGCATTCATCCATTCCATATGATCAAAAAAACAGGGCAGCCCACCCCCGGTTGAAACCACAGCATGTTCAGGGTAATCCATTTTTTTTAAAACTTCGGATTCCAGTTTACGGAAAGCGTCTTCTCCGAAGCTGGAAAAGTATTCAGCTATACTCATCCCAACCTCGGCTTCCAGAACGTGGTCAAGGTCTATAAAATCATATTCAAGCCGGGACGCAAGTTTACGGCCTAAAGTTGTTTTGCCACAACCCATAAAACCGATAAGAAAGATTAACATGATAAAAAATTAATTGTGCTGCTAAATGATAAATTCCCGATAAGGTTCAAATATAAAACATATGCCATAAATACTTTACTGAAGAACACTGCCCAATACTCATTCTTAGTTCAGCGGGCTCAAAAATTCCCATAATGAAGCAATGAGAAAAATTGGGACAATAAGTATGTAAATTTTCAACGTGTCGTATATTGCTTCTTTCGGAACTTTATACCAAAACATCCCGGCATTCTTAGGCATATGTCTAAAAACTGAAAGCCCCATATTAATCCCGGCACCAGCAGCGAGTGAATAGCCAAGAAGCTGCAAAAACAGAACAGAAAAATAATATATAGCCTGGGATGGTTTTGTTAATCTGCTGGAATGATCAGTTCCCACGGATACAATTCCCCCAACCCAACCGCGATAAATTACCATTGGGTAAGGTAAAATTATGCCAAATCCAAGAAATGTATCTGTACATGAACCAAACAGGTTTCCGCCGAAATCGGCAAGTCCCTGGTGCAACTGACTTTTCCTGGTTAACACATACCCCGTTTGCGCTTTTGATACCAGTTTATCCCGATAGGATAAAGCAAATTTGTTTCCTGAATGCACCATGAAAATCCCAGTACTGACCGCGAAGGTGTAAGTTAAAGCTACCGATAAGATTGGTATTTTTGCCCGTAAAAGAGCAGTTCTGATGCCTTGCCACAGATTTTTCATTCTCTCATTTTTCAAATTAATGGTTTATAATATTCAGGTCAAATTTGCCCTCGGGTTAAGCCAAACATAGATGATAAATAC
>Ga0302191_10002873_pt1 | contig 10653 bp, 8 predicted proteins | sample II_Bog_E3_1_FD_198775 | JGI IMG/M metagenome (GOLD analysis project Ga0302191, IMG submission 198775) | Peat permafrost microbial communities from Stordalen Mire near Abisko, Sweden - II_Bog_E3_1 | ecosystem: Environmental > Terrestrial > Soil > Wetlands > Peat | place: Sweden: Abisko, Stordalen...
ATTTGGCCGAGCACTCCATAAAATGCAATCCATTCTTCCTGGCAGCATTGAAACCCTCATCATAAGCGACCACTCTCCTAATTTAATTAAATTGAACTTGCTTTATAGATCAGACTTATTTCCAATTAAAAATGAAGTTATTTTGTCATTGGAATAGGTTCGAGTTTCGTCTAGCCATTTCGAAATGTTATTAAAGGACTATTTGTTACTAATGTCGTAAACAAGAATGACTCCGATGGATCCACGATAGTATGAACGTGTGATGGATTTGAAAGTTTCCTGTCCGGCCTAGCTTGTATATTATTTACAGTGTCCCATATCTGGAGTTTAATGGGTCGCTCTGCAACAGTTATTATTTTCGATCCGAACTCCACTCCAATCGTAGTGTCGTGATCGAACTTGAATTTTTTCTCCAAAAACTGTAGCAGCATACAGCTCTTTCCAACACCTATGTGAAGGCACCTGTACTTGTATCGCCGATTACGATGAGTTTAAACAGAAAGGCGTAATTACTCATTAATTATTCGTATAAATAAATGATTAGATGTAATATGAACGTGAGAAGACCCCTTCTATATTGGCATTAAAATATTATTTAATCAACTCTGCCGGGCACTCATTGACTTGAATCAATGTCACGATTATATTATCTTAGTATTTCAGTTAGTAAGATAGCATGTCCAAATATTTGATGAATCGAGTTTCTCAGCAAGGAGAGACTCCTGCACTTCGCAGGTCGTAAACACAGCACTCAAAGTTAAAATTGGCAAATACACAATTACTTGAACGCAAAGCCAGTGATAATTAAATTAACCCATATCTCGCAGAAATAGACATCAGGCCTACTGATAAGAAGCGAAGAGAAGTCGATATCTGCTTCAACGCCCCCATACTCATCGAACAGAATAAACAGTTAATGTCATAAAACAGGGAAATGTCGCTCCTCATTCACGAAAAGAATAGGACAATCGAAGCTCTATAAAAAAAATACACTGATAAGATTGAACAGCAAACTAAAGTGTTCAAAGAAGTGTAGGCATAAAAACAGCGGTTTGTTGGAGAAGTCATCAAGATGAAGGGGGATACTGATGCCCACATGGGAATACTCATGCAAAATATCGCATCACTACAGTAATAAAAAGACAGTATGTAGAGGCAACTCGCTCTAGATTTAAAGGCTTGCACTCTCAAATTGGATCAATAGCACAAAAAGGACATTGATAAGCTAGTCCAGCAATATCAGCAGAATTTATCATTAGCCAATACTGAAATCAATAAGTGGAAACAGCAATGTGAGCAGAAAAACAATGAAATGCAGATTGGATCAATGGAACATAAGCGACAGTCTGATGATTTCACTCATTAAATTACTAAACTTAAAGAGGATCTAAAACATTTGCAGCAAGTTAAAAAGTTGGAGCAAGCCGAACTCAAAAATTTCTATGAAAACAAGTTGCAGAAACTGCATCTCTAGAACCGCAGAGAAAAGTAGTTGTTTTTAGTAGAACACGACTCACAGATCAAGAGAAGTTAGGATGAGGCCAAAAGACTCAAAGTTGAGATCGAGCAAATAACAATAAAACTCCAGCAAAAGGATTTAGAACTAGCCACTCATCAGGTCAATGATATCAACTACAGAGAAAAATTGCAATATGAGATGGAGAACGATATATCCACCATTTTAGCCAATACACATTTTGAACGCAATAAATACGAGCAACTCTGCAAGACTGAAGTTGAATGCTTGGAAGTGAGCAGTAAGAAAGAGGTTGATCATTTGCTGGCAGAATATGGCAGGATGGCCGAAGTATGCTAACTAAAAAATCAATAAATCAATAAACTATATGCAGAGATAGATCAACTCAGATAGCAACATTTAACTCAGTTACAGACCAATGAAACATTAATTAGGTAATTATAGTCCAAATTACTGGCCAATCAGTTGCTAACCAGAGAAGAGAATTAAATGATGAAAACCAAATTAGCAATTCTGCGTGAAGCAGACCTCACATCATTTAAACTATACTATGAACACCAGATTTAGGTGTTGACAGCAAAACTTCATGAAAAGGAAACAGCGATAACTATCAATCGATAGAAATACCATGATTAACTCAGAAAAAAATCAGAGATGAGAAAACAGTTTGATTTGAAAATGGAAGAGTACAGGGAAAAGGTCATGAAACTTTAGATAGAGATCAATAATTCAAAAGCAGAAAAATTGGTTTAGTAGGGCGACGAAATTGTAATAATGGAAATGCTATAAACCAAGCAAGTAAACTAAGAGAAAAAAAAATTGAAAAACTAAATCCTAAAAGCTGATGAGTGCAAGCAGTTGCAATTAATTATCAGCAGCAAAGATACCGAAATTGAGGAGTTGTAAAATAAAATTCAATTGTTAAAGGGACACCACCAGTCAGAAATTCAGCAGAAAGATCTTGATATACTGAGTTTCAGATAAAAATGTGAGTTAGCGCATCAGCAAATCATCAACAACAACGAACACTATTAGAAATAATTAAAAAAGATCAAGGATTTGCTCAGTCAAGAGAAGATATAAAACCAGACTCAGTTAAATCAGGTTAACTATTAAAGGCAAAAAGAGGTTGATAACTGTCAAGAACAACTTATCAAACAAAAAAGATAGTTTGAGGAAGAAATTAGAAGATTTCAAAAGGAGGAAAAACAGTCTACTACCAAAATAAAAAAATTATAGGAAATTATTTCACATAAAGAAAAGGAAGTGGTTGTATTTAAAGAAGAGTCTCACCAGACTGTAATAGATCAGTCTAAACACTAAAAATAACTGCTTGAGGAGCATTATAAGCAACAAATTTTAATCAAAGACTAATAAATTGCTGATTTACAAGAAAGAATCAGCGAACTCAGCAATGATCTCCGCGATTCACGTTAAAATTACAGTAACCTCGAGAAGAAGTTATAACAACTGATAGAATCTCAAAGCGCACTTCGGGACATCTAAAGGAAGGTGATAAATATGGGTAAATAGAACAACTTGACAAAAAATATGAAGGAAGTATTTCGTTGATGATTTGATATTGGTTATGAAACTTCAGTAATACAAATTATCAGCTGAAATCTTTACTACGTCACTAGGCTTAAAATATTCCTGTATATAGGATTTGCCACTGTCTTATTTTTAGTATTCGTCCATATAGTAGATCTTCTTTATTCCCGCTTGAATTATTATCTTCGCGCACGAAAAACACGGATAGTAGGTAGTGTATAATCTGCAGCCATGGGTTTTTCCAATACCCACCTAGATTATAGCAGACTATTCGGCATGCAGGCACAGACATTGGTCCAGTCGCTTGCCTTAATTGTTGTTACAGCGGTGGCAACCCATTTTATAGCAAGAAGTTATGCCCTTGGGAGTACCATTGTAGCCTGTAGATACAACTCTGTTATCCTCATTTACAATTACTGCGCCCACCGATGTCTTCATACAATTTGATCTTCGCCTCGCTATATCAGCCATTTTCATAAAATATTGATCCCAAGTGGGTCTAAAAAAGCGGATCACTTCTTTTTTCTTGCTACTAATCTCTTCAATGAGACTTTCAGTCGTACCTTTGTTAATAATTCTCACCCTAATATACTCCAAACATTTATAAAACTCTTAATTTCTTGCCTCTTCGTCAATAGTCATAAACTCTTTCACAGCCTCAAGGTTATCAGACCTTCCTTTCTCTTTGAGAAAGTACTGATATCTTTGTTGGAAAGAGACGTCAACATACAAAACATTTAGATAATTACGTTTTTTTAGTTCTAAGATAATTTCGGAGCTGAAAAAGGGGGTCAGCAACACTGCTCGAGGAGTTTCTCGAAACTATTGAAAACAAATTTCGCGTATATATTTTTTAGTAGACATCTCCTTAGGTTTATCCTATAATTTCACCTCGAAAATTTTACATCCGTACTGGGACTAAAGAACTTTGGCTACCTCACTGACTCCTGAATATGGCAGTGCGATTATTATAATACGGAGGACTTCTTCAGCGTCGGCAAATTATTTCATTGATCCCCACATCTTCAGTAATTATAATTAAGTTAATTTCGGAGTGCTGAAAATTAATATGAAGGCTTTACCGGATTATTTAATTGATATATATTTGATTATCTTGATAACTAATTCTGAAGGTTTAAAATATTATAAATTAGGAATGAATCAAGACTTCGAGGAGGATTAAGAGTAGTAATATCAAAAAAGCTTTAAAATTGTTTGCATAGGCCAATCAGGAGTAGGGAAGAGTACTTTAATCATAAGGTAGGTTTATGGTTCCTACAATCCTCAACAGCCCACAATGATAATTGACGTCCTGTTCAAAAAAGTCACACATGCAGGCAGAAGTCTGAAATTATAGTTTTGGGATACTGCTGGACAATAACGATATCAAGCGGTTATCTGCAATTATTTCAGGCATTGCGTGGCTGCATGTGTAGTATTCGATCTCTCTAATTAAAATTCACTCGACCTTGCGAAGAAATGGCTATAAAGATTGGAATAGAATTGCCGCACTGAAATTCCAAAAGTTTTACTAGGAAATAAAAGCGATATATTTGCGCCCTCTTAACTCGTTGAACAGCTTGAAAAATATAAATAAAAAATAGAAGGACTAAAGTAGCAGTACAAATGTGAGTATTTTTCAGTGAGTGCTTTTTCTGGATAAGGTATTAGCTAAGCTTTTGCTTACCTTATCTAATAAATTTATTAACAGCATGAAGCTAATAATGTAGAAGACAATAATTACAAGACTTCCAGATTAACAATTTAAAAAAATGTCAAATTAATCGGAAAAGAAACCCCATGGAGAATGTTCAAAAGATGTTGCTTGAATAGATGAACAACGACTTTATACTTTCATGAATAGATTAATATTTATGCTAATTATACTTTATTGAATATATATTATTATTTGCTTTAAACATTTCTCTTCCTAATCACCATTTCTCATTTATACATTTTGTTGACTATTTAATAATATTATGTCAATCAACATTAAAAAAGTATTTGAGTTTAAGAATCAAAGGGCAAACAGAAGAATTTAATATGTTACAAAAATAGAAAAGGTTCGTTAGACATGTTTGATTTGATTTATAGCAGCATTTAAATTATATTTTGCTTATTTAATGAGTCAAAGAGAACTAAACCAAGCTAAACTAAAGCAGGCCGAATAGACCCTCAAAAATTATAGGACTTAATACATTGATGGAATCAATTATCTCGACTCATGGTATACCAAACAAATTCAAGGCAAGCATTTCATCATATAGAGCGCGCCATATAGGAATAAAAGATAAAACAAGATTTTACAACAACTTAGCAGCAGGTACGTGAGTTGAACAGAGAGTGGATTAAAGTCATGAGAGAGAAAGACACCATCCTTTCCAAAATGGACATTACCTTAAAGCGAGAGGACGAAAGAGTTAATAAATTCAGTCAAAAGGCCACTTAAATTAGTTCTGTTCTCTAGTACCGCAATAAACTGTAAAAATAGAGGATTGGAAGCGAAGCAAGGGATAAATACCTATAAATAATTGAAGCCCAGCAGTCAAATTTCTTTCCCCAGTGATAAACTCTAACATTTTGATGAAATTGAAATTTGAAGTTATAAATTACACAATAATTATACCCCACTATCAATTCTAATGGGAAACACCAGCGCTTCATCTGATTCCAGCAATCCTTTTTATGCTTCGGATGGCAATAAATAGTCCTAGCTCACGCAGCTTCTACAGGAGTTTAGCTTTGTTTCAGTCTATGAAGATTAACTTTTTGGCCGTTGCAGCGTCATAGAGCACAAAGATACAAAATAGCTCATTATAACAAAAGAAGTCAACTGCGAATCAGATCAATAAATGGATAAGCTTTACCAGTAGTTCGAAAATAGGAAAACTTCTCTCACCAATATTAATTTATTGCGTCTTCGCTGTACAATCACGCCTATGTAGATTCAGTGAAAAAGAAAACTGTTGGACTGTTTACAGATGAATTTAAACTCATTCTTTTCTTTGATTATGTAGTGACGAGCTTAACAGCAGAATACGCCAATCGATTAAAAACTCAAAAATACTTCTCCAGCTAGGAAATCAACATAATAACCTGCGGAGCGCTGAGAGGGTATGCCGCCTTGTAGGGTTAAAACATTCCTAATACAAAGGTGAGACTGAGTAATATTTACTTTGGACTGCAAAATGGCATGCCTTTACCAAAAATCATAGACTCACGTCTTTTTCCCACCTCAAACAATCTTCAAGCAATTAAAAAACAGTAAAAACTACAAGATATCTTTCTTGCACCCGAATAACTCAAATATATGTAATAGCCGAATTACACAAATCAAAAATCCGGTGTATTTTCTCTCGGGGTATCTTTAATGCAGATGTGTCTGCTAACTCCCAGCACAGATATGTATAACTACTTCAAGCGGAGCATTAACTACGCCTAACTTGAAAATAGATTGAATATAATTAAAAATAAATATCCACTCAGCATTTATTGTCTGTTTAGAGATATGTTGGAAAGAAATGATGATTCTCGACCTTCCTTCACCAAATTGGCAGAGTCATTGCCCACCAACCTCAAAAATTTACCAGCTACACTGAACATATCCTTGATGAAGAATAATGGTCCAAGAACGAGCGCTAGTATGAGTCAAGGATCAAAATTTTTAGCAAATTCTACTGCTAATTATTCAAAAATTGTCAACCCTCTCTCCAACTCACGATCTTCTACCAAGCGGATGCAAACTTCCTTAGCTTCTTAATATCGTCCTGACATTTAAAGTAGCTAAATATATACCAATGGAAACAGATACGAAGGACAGAAAAAAGATAATCTCCGCCACGGTAGAGGAAAATATATTTATAATGATGGTAGCTATTACATGGGTGATTGGTTTAAAGGCAAAATGGAAGGCACGGGGCAATTATTTGATAGTCAAAGCAATTTGATTTATGATGGGAAATGGAAGGATGATCATTATGAAGGAAGTGGCAGACTTATGGGGTATGATGCTGATTGGACGAAATACGAGGGATAGTTTCGCTGCGGTAAAATGTAAGGATTTGGATAAATGTGGTTTCATGATGGTAAACGCTTTAAAGGACAATTTCGCAATGATGTTCCTTCGGGTAAAGGTCGTATGTTTGCCCGCAATGGGGATATTCAGACTGGCATTTGGGAGAAAGGCAATTTTATATCATAATTTTGATCTGTATCTTGTCAATAATTATGTTAAATGGCTATTCTAACCTAATAAAGTCAAAGAATAATGAATTGCCTTATGATTGAGTCTAATTATGATTAAATCTTTAAAGGTTTTCCATAATTAATTTATTGATTAATGTCAGCTCTGGGAATCTGGAATAATCGCTATGAGGGCGGACCCTGCTATGCCGCATGTATGTAGACCTTTGTCTTGTAACTCTGTAACTAATCAGCTACAATCCGTCCATTGCAATTTGCTGGAAAGGATGCGATTACGCCACAGGTCGTGTCAACAACCCCTAAGGTCGTGTATAGGCACAGAAAATGTGCAAGCGATTCACTTCCGAGTCCATGGGAACATTGAAAGGTGAGCTGGAGTCAATCACTGACCTGCGAGTTTATTCATAAATGTATCCAACTGAGCCATAAAATATCTATCGTGCTTGTCTCGCAGGTATTCGTCGGCAACGCTACTGATTTAAAAGTACAATTGACATCAATTAACCATTTTGTAAAGTCTTGTTCGAAAATTCAAATAAATTTTGTTTTTTTATCCATCACTTTGATCAAAGATGAATTAATAAAATGCTGAATGGTTTTACTATCAGCGATAAGGCACGAACAATCAACGAATAATATCTCTTACTTTATCGATATTGCACAATATTTAATTTAGTATATTATCAAATCACTGTTTCACAATAAGGCGCCACTCTGCCTCCAATCAGTCAAAGTCCCACCATTGTTCTTCATTATTTTTTAATTTATACTTACACTTTAACCATCATCATCTTCGGAATGATGATTTGGATTCGAGGCGAAGCTGTAGGGAGCAATCAGAGGAATTGCAAACGAATTTTATTATAGACGGCAGTTTGATTTGATTTTCCAGTGTCTGGGAGGATTGAAATATTACTCTTCTACAACTCTATTTTAATATTCTTTTTCTTTTTCTTTCAAATTCTATTATTGATGATTACTTTTTTTCTCAAAAGATGAATCTTCAATTTATTGGCTTTTATCAATCATTTGCATTTTTTTTGGCACTTTTCTTTGAATCATGTGTAGTTGTTCATTTTCAGCCCGGTTAAAGAATGCATTTTTAAAGACCAGTATTTCTCCACAGTTACGGACTTTCTTGAAACGATACATATTCAATTGCCTTATAAAACTTTTTAATTTTCCATGGCGGAAGTATAGAGGAAGGATTTGCTCTTAAAAGGCTTTTGGATCAAGGATTTAAAAGGAATTTCCAGAGGTACTCCATGTGACAATAGAATCATATTGTTTTTTCTGTATTAATGTGAAATGACCTGTAGTATGGACCACAACTTGAATATAAACTTGCAAGTTTGATCTTCCTTGCTATTTGATCTGGGCATTAGTCAATTCTGCTCTGATCTTTTTAAATTAAATGTTATAATTTCCATCACAATTTATCCAAATTAGGATAATCATATACTTCTTGCTATACTTTTTCATATATCTCAATTGCTCTTTTGAGTTTGTCAGATCTTTTCTAAAATTTTGGACTCAAATATAATAAAAAATATTTGTATTAATTTGATCACCTAATTTTTTCAATTGCATGATTTTAAGGTTGTCCTGATTAATTATTCCTGAATTCGGCTGCCCAATGCGACTGGACCCTTTGCTTTCTCATTTCCTTTACTCTATGGATGCTTTTTTAGTGATCATACCCATTTCTAATCAGGGGAGGGAGAACAATCGAAGCTCTTGCTTAATTTTGCTGTTGTTCCGGTGGCTGCATTATTTTCCTCGCCTGTTTTAATTGTTCAATGACTTATTTTCTAAGTTGTACCTGTCTTGAGATATTTTATAAACTTAGGTTTTATTGTCCAATTGCAGTCAAAGGTACAAGCATTGTTTTCTTAAACTGATCATGATGTGAGAGCTTATCCGAAATGGCCCTGCTTTATGCAGGATCATTTTAGGATTATTCAGTTTGTGAGTGACGTTTTCGATTAGGTTGAGCATAAAGTGCACCTATTATCCCTGAGTGCCTATCAACCCTACTGATTTTATTTCTAAATTTTTCTAGAAAGTTGACACTATGAGCGCGTGGTTTAGCTTTAAATGGAATTTCCATAATAACTGCCACTAATTATCACTAAATTATTGAAAACAATCTTGATTATCATTACAACAATAGAGGTTGATTTGTTTAATACATCCGTCAATTAGTATGCTTATAAAAAGGAGTTCATTAACCCATTTTAAACTTTTAGCAGCTAAGTCAACATTTATTGACCTTTTCCTAACTTTAATTTCTCTTTCAAGCTGTAAATGTTACTTTCAAGTAGTATAAACTTAATTCAATTTAAGTCATATTTAGTCATATAGCATGGATATTTTTTTTATCTCATTATCTATCCTATCCTTTTTTATTTTCAATAAAAAATCTGCAAATTTCTGAGTTTTTATTATGGTTGCCTATTTTTCTTTGATTTGACCTTTCAACTTCAGTCGATACTCAATAACGAGTTAAAATCGATAGTCGAGATAAAGATTATTATTAAAATTTATTTAAATGTCTGAATTTCAGGAAAGCGTCAAATAGACTGGCAAGGAAGAGTAGGAACAACAGCCTTCAGGTGAAGAAGAAAATTAAACTGAGTTTTAAGACTATCAAATTGATTAAAACTACGAAGATAACGACCTCGATCTGGCTGAAGACTATCTCAATAAATTAAAAATACAGCGAAAAAGGGTATATCCTTCTTACTCAGATAGAAGAACTCTCTCTTCTGCATCTAGCTAACTAGGAACGCCTGCAGAAGGAGATAGAACGAAATAAAGCTTTACGTGAGGAGATCGACAAGTTGTCTTCAATGAAGGACTATCAAAGCAGATACAGCGATTTGGCAGGGAATATCTAAATCATCACTAATTAAAATAAAACCCTTAAGGATCAGATTTAAGATCTCAAGACTGAACTATTTACCTCAACCAATGAAAGGACTCAAATTATTCAGCGCCTTCGAGCAGAACTTAATCTACAAAGAGATAAAGAAGCCAATAAGATAGAAAATCTTTAGGAGGCTCTCACCACCAAGGAGGAGGAAGTTTAAAAGATAGAACGCAATGCTAAGTTGAGAGAGCGCTAATTGCAGGACACTATTAATGGCCTAAAGAATACTATTACTCGACTGCAAGACGACCATGATGTTGCCATTAAAACAGAACAGCGAAAAAGTGATAAATTGTAACGAGAATTACAAACTAGAACAATTGGTATTAATGAGACTCAATCTAACGTCGATTCTCTTCTCAAATAAAATTCACAAATGAAAGAGGAATTATTCCGATTGAGTAGCATTCTCGGCAATCGTGAGCTATAACTGAAAAACCAAGCCGAAAAATTCAGAATTAAATTATCGGCTTTAAAGAAGGACGTGACA
>Ga0302191_10002879_pt1 | contig 10639 bp, 8 predicted proteins | sample II_Bog_E3_1_FD_198775 | JGI IMG/M metagenome (GOLD analysis project Ga0302191, IMG submission 198775) | Peat permafrost microbial communities from Stordalen Mire near Abisko, Sweden - II_Bog_E3_1 | ecosystem: Environmental > Terrestrial > Soil > Wetlands > Peat | place: Sweden: Abisko, Stordalen...
TTTAAATTTTTGAGTTAACAAATCAGTAGAGTTCACAACTCTCATTCTTCTTCTCCAGAGCAACCTTCTCTTCTTCTTCCAATTTTTTCTTAAACTGTCTTTGCGACCACAGCTAAAATGCATCTTCTATTTCCTTCTCCCTCTTATCAAAGGCCGCCTTAATCTCTATACTCTTTTTCTCCAGCTTTGCCAGTTCCTTCGCTAATCGAGCGTTCTCTTCCGACCTGAATATTTGTCTATTTACAAAATATTGTAATCTTGCTCGCTGTTTTGCTTAAAGCTGGCTTCTATTCGGTGAATGTACTCTTATAACTGGTTTACGGATAACTATAGTGATTAAATTGAGTGTTGCTGCGACAGCTGTCTTTTTTCTTATTCAGCCAAACGTGCGGACTCCTAATCATGCTTTTGCTTGAGGGACATGGTCTTAAAAGCAATTTCCCTTCGTTTCTCCCTGCGCTCTTCAGCCTCCTTGAAGAAGTTTTCGTGCTTCAGAATTGTGATTTCTTCCTCAACTGATAGGGATTCCTCCGCCTTGGCTTCGAGTTTCATATATATTTCGTAGAGAACTCTGTCGTCGCAATTATCGCATATCTTCTAAAATTTGCCTCTTCTCGGCCTTCGTTTTCGCATATGATCTGAACACGCTCCTAAATTACAGAATCCACTGAGTAGACAATACATTACCATCTTTTCTTTTTAGTAGGATCAAGGTCCTTGCCACAGACAGTGCAGCCGAACATGCCATCGACGTACTACTAATCATCTGAATGCTAGAGGCTATACAGTCTTCAAGATCTTCGGTAGTCTTAGCAGTTTCTTTTTGAGAGGGGGAGGGTGATAAACCTGGCACTGATATTTCTGAGACGGGAGTGGTGGGCGATTCGAGAAAGGAGAGGAAGGCGGCCCGTTTGAATGCCTTGGGATCTTTGGACTTTTTCATCAATAATAATTGGTTATGTTATTAAACATAGAACCTCAATGTTCCTATACCAGAATTAGTCTTAACTAGTAAAATATTCGAGAAAATATCGAATTATTGATTGCTTCAAGCATGCCTAAATTGACAGGTAGAATAAGAAGAAATTTATTCTTTTTGCCATTATCTTTGCCAGTCAAGACAACTAAAACATAACATCTGTGTTGGTTTACACCTTTTAGGGTGGCATTGGCTCATCAACATCGCATGATTTTATTGTGGTAATTATTAATTAATGATTCGTAAAGGCATTACCTTGCTTAAGGGCTGTTTCAGCTCCGCTGCTTACTCGAGAGCTATGTACGAGGCTTGGAAGAAAAATCCTTAAAATGTGCATGAAGACTGGCATGCAGTTTTCAAGAACGGACCCGCAGTAGAGACTCCTCTCCATTTGTAGGGAGTTGAGAAATAAAAGTCGCTGGCTCTCTCAGCTTACATGATGATCCGCTACTACAAAATCAGAGGGCATGAACTTGCAGAGTTGGATCCTTTGAGTACTCCTGACTCTATTTAGGATTGGTTAACTTTAAAGAGTTCGGCAAAGTGTTTGTGAAGTATGACCTCGAGAATGACCTTTATAAGCACAAGATCTACAAAGAAGAAGATCTCGACATTCCCTTCACCTTTCCCAACACCGCGATCTTTGCCGAAAGAATAGCTGTATATCTGGCCTCATTCAGGGTTTCTTAGGAGAAAAGACTCAATGGACTCTGCGGGAGATCATGCAACGCCTTCAAGGGATCTACTCCAACAAAATCGCGCTGGAGTTCATGCATATTTCTAATCTAAAGGAACGATCGTGGATCATGCACGAATTCGAAAAGATTTCAACGTAGTCGACCTCAAAGGAGGAAAAACTGAAAATTCTGGAAGAACTCACAAAATCAGAAGCATTTAACGCCTTCCTTAACGACAAACTTAAGACTAGTAAGCGATTCGGCGTTTAGGGATTAGATTCGATGGTCTCTGGGCTGAGTAACACTGTTGTAAATTAGATAAACTAGTGGAGGAAGCAGTCAGTAATCACGGAGTTGAGTATATCGGAATGGGAATGGCTCACAGAGGAAGACTCAATGTTCTAACCAACGTATTCCACAAGCCTTTGCAAAAGATATTTGCAGAATTTCAATAAAATGTTGACAAGTAACTTTCCTGGGGAAACTCTGGTGATGTAAAATACCATCTTGGAGCCACTGTTGATCGAAAGATAGGAGATAAAAACGTGAAGTTAACAATTCTCCCTAATCCATCTCACTTATAAACTGTTAATCCAGTGATGATGGGCCATGTCAAAGCTGTCAAAGACGCCTTGAATAATTAATAAAAGACTTTGGGAGTGCTAATTCACGGGGACGCTGCTGTTGCAGGCCAAGGAGTGGTGTATTAATGTCTTCAAATGTCATACTTACCTCATTACAACATTAATGGCATTGTCCACATAGTGGCTAATAATCAAATTGGATTTACAACTACTCCTGCTTAGGCTAGAACTGGCTTGTACTGCACCAACGTTGCTAAATCCATTCAAGCCCCGATTATTCATGTAAACAGCGATGAACCTTAACTGGTCAATAAAGCAATCAAACTAGCGATTGAATATCGACAGAAGTTTAAAAAGGATATATTTGTTGACATTATTGGCTACCGTCGCTATGGCCACAATGAGCAGGATCAGCCAGCGTACAATCTGTGGATATTTAGGTTTACTCAGCCAATGATGTACCAAACTATAGGCAAAAGACCCACTATTTATCACATCTATTCTGCAAAACTCGTGAAAGAAGGTATTCTTTCTGAAGAGCAACTCAAATAGCGTTGGACTGACCATATTTTAAAGATAAACGAAGCCTACTCTTAGAGTCTGAAGTCTTCCTTCGACATCACCAAATGGAGGACCAAGACCTATCACAGAGTAGTCGATTTCACCTAATTGGGATAAATTAAGAAGACAGGTATCAATGCTGAGGATCTCAAGTTCATTGGACAAAAGATATCCACAGTTCCAGACACTTTTACTCTCAATCCAACCATTAAAAAGATATATGAAGCTCGTAAAAAATCAGCATAAACTGGGGAGGGGATAGACTACGGAATGGCTGAGAGTTTAGCATACGGTTCTTTACTCAGTGAAGGTTTTAACATCAGAATTAGCGGTCAGGATGTTGAAAGGGGCACTTTTTCGCATCGGCATGCTGTTGTCATTGACCAAAAGAATGAGAGCCACTTCACTCCTCTCCGCTCTCTGCTAAAAGAGAATGAGCAAAATCGACTGCAAATTGAAAATTCTTTATTGAGTGAGTATGCAGCAATGGGGTATGAATACGGATACGCCCAAACAAATCCCAATGCTCTCACAATATGGTAGGCACAATTTGGAGATTTCGCAAACGGGTCTCAGATTATTGTTGATAACTATTTAGCTTCAGGATAGAGCAAATGGTCCGTCCAAAATGGAATCGTTATCAACTTGCCCCATGGTATGGATGGACAAGGCCCAGAGCACAGTTCTGCAAGAATGTAACGGTATTTGCAAATGATGAACGATAGTTGGGTGGATATTGTCAAAAATGGCAGACTTGTATTCAAATAAAGAGCCCTGTATAGTGCAAATATGGCAATAATCTGCTGTTCCAATGCAGGAAATATTTTCCACGCCATGAGGAGACAAATGCGAAGGTATTATCGCAAACCACTCATCAATTTTGTAAATAAAAAATTGCTAAAGCTGAGATAGGCCAACACCAATTTTTAAGAACTCAGCCATGATCACTTCGATACAATTCTCGATGACAAAACTCCTGGACTGGATGCTAAAAAAGTTAAAAAAGTGGTTCTACTATATGGTCAGGCCTATTATGCAGTTCTTGAAAAACGTACGCAGTTGAAGAGAGATGTATGGAATTGCTTATTTAGGATGTGGCCATCGTAAGAATTGAACAAATTGCTCCTCTCCATTACTAAAGCTTAGTCAGTGTACTCGAAAAATACTCAAATGCCACTGAGATTGTCTGGTTCCAGTAGGAGCATCGAAACTCAGGAGCTTGGTCCTATGTCCAGCCTCGCATATCAGTGATCCTTGAGTATCTAAAAAAAGAAGGCAAAGTAGCAAGTGGAAATCTTGAGTGTGTAAGTCGCAAAACTTCTGCTTCGACAGCGGTGGGTAAAAAGAAGAAACATGACTAGGAGCAAATTGAGATCCTGAACAAGTTGTTTTCGAATTGAAGTGATATGTAGATGATAAAATTTGATGATTTCAGCCGTTTCAAATTTAGCCAGATTCTAAACTTCACTCATCAGAATTTATAAAGATAAATTATGGCTATAGGTTGTTAGATTTAATTTTGATTTATAAAAACAATAAAGAGAAACTGAAGGATGACTGAACATTCCAGGATTAATTGTTCTGCAAAGAGGGAACGCGCAGGTAGATGGACCAAGGCTGAGGCATAAGTTTTTGAGGAACTTCTCTAAAGATATGGAAAAAATTGGATTAAAATTCAGGAACACATGAAGGGGAGAAGTCTGAGCCAGGTTCGGTCACATGCTCAAAAGTTTTTTGGCAAAGTGGGGGCTAAAAAAGTGGAGGAATACTCTAGAAGAGCAAATTTATTGCTTGCTTATGAGCTTCTAAAAAAAGAGAAACTGATGCAATAATAGGACAAAATGATAATGGAAGATCCCGATATTAAATAAGAAGAAGTTTTGATAAAGGATCAAGAGGTTTCCCCTACCAATGTCTCCTCATAAGATCACTCTAAATCCGGGGAGTCGCCCTAAATTAACGAGGGCAAACTGTCAGAATTTATAAAAGAATAAAATGTGTATACTCCGGTAAGAAATTAAAAGGAGTCAATTTTAAATTAATCTCAAAATGCTTATTCTTATCCCACTAACTCCACTAGCTACTATATGGTGTTCATGCCGCCCAATGTGACATCTTTCTATGAAAATTTGAATGCCAACGCCTTTGGTAGTCACACATCAAACTTTAAGTTCTATAATTCATGAACTCAGTGATTTTGTTTATACCTACTTTCTTCAATACTTTGTTATGCTTTAAGCCGACTTTATTCGGTACTGACACCCATCTCAATTGTTGCTATTCACATGTAAGTAAAAAATAAATTATTTCATTCTAGTGTAATAAACTGATTATTTTCTATCCATATTTCTTAAATATAATTGGATTTTAATTGAATAAAAGTTGGTAATTAATCATATTAATTTTGTACAATACACCACAATGATGACATCTGTCCTTAATGAGCTAATGATCAGCTTACGATTAGTCTTTCTGATATAAATGCCATTTCCCTTAGTTTGTCCCTGCGTTCCTCCCTTGAAGAAGTTTTCGTGCTTCAAGATTGTGATTTCTTCCTCCACTGATAAGGACTCCTCCGCCTTGGATTCGAGTTTCATCTATATTTCATAGAGGATTATGTCGCCTCAATTATATCTTATCTTTGAACATTTGGGAGTGATAAGCTATTTGAGAAAGGAGAGAAAGGCCCCCCTTGGACGCCTTTGGATCTTTAGACTTTTTCATCAATAATAATGGTTATCATATTTAGAACCAAATGACGAAGTCGGAATGATTGGCAAAGTGTAGCTTAGATTAACATCATCTTTGCCATTTCTTTTATATTTAAATACTAACAAATGTTGAACATTCCCTCGACTGTCGTGGACCCCAAATACCGCTACCGCATGCCCAAGATGCAGTTAAAGATCGAAAGTAAAGGCAACGGCATAAAGACCAACATAGTCAACCTTGGCGAGGTCGCCCGTGACTTACGAACAAACGAACAGTATATTCTAAAGTTTTTTGGATTTGAGAAAGCCTCGTCGACGACCTTTAAAGAGGCAGGAGGCAAAAACAACACTAACTACATCATTAACGGCGATTTCAGTGAGGAGGAATTACGCAAAGTGCTAGACAAATTTATTGAAAAATACATCTGTTGTCCCAAGTGCAAGCTACCAGAAATGCACATGAGCGTAATTGGAGAAAAGATCAACGGCAAGTGCGACTCCTGTCCCTTTGTTGGTGAGTTAGACAGCAAACATTCATTGGCCAAATTTATTATAAAGAATCCTCCATTGGCCAAAAATATGGCCACGGGCAAGGTGGTGAAAGTAGAGGCCGACAAAACTCCCCTGACAGCTATTGAAAAGAAGTAAGAAAAGAAGAAGAAAGAAGAGAAGAAAGATGAGGTAGTCCACGAAACAATGGTCTCCTTCGATACTAACAACATGGACTTCGGCAGCACGTAACTCTAAAAGTTTGTGGAGTACATCAAGACGGAACTTTAAACTCTCAAGAGCGAAGACTTTGACATCAAATCGGCCAAGATCGTTTCCAAGATAAAGCCTCTGGGCCTTAAAAAGCCCCTAATTGCTTATACGCTCTTCAAAGCATTTTTCACATTGAATATAAGTCAACAGGTGGCTGAATCAGCCAAGTTCTATCAAACTCTCGTCAAAAAGTAAACAACCTTCTATTTAGATTGGTGGTCGTGAACACAGAGCTGTAAACACTGTTAAATATCGAATACTTGTTTCTCTAGGCGAATAAAGAGAAGGATTTCACCAAATTCTTACCCACCATCCTCTTCAATATAGTTAAGGAGGAAGTCCTATCCTAGACTTTTTTAATTTAATGGTCCAAACATCAAATTAAAGACATCGAAAATTGCTTCTTGTATAACAGCAATCGCGACGCAGAGTTCAAGAAAGCAGTGCAGCCCTACCTCGACTCTCTGGAAGACGAAGAAGAGGAATAAGTGGAGGAGAAACCTGAAGGAGTGACTGCCTGATAATGAATTGTGAAACTAATATTACTCTTATGACTTGTTTACTCGTCCTAAGCAATCACTTAAATTTTACTCAAAGAAGCTATCTGAAACACTTTTAGACAATTTAGTATTTTTAAGTGTGATAAATCTAATTTACTAGATTGTAAAAAAGTAGTTCATTATTTCTGTTATTCCAACATCAAGGAAAGCAAAGAGAATAGCTCATTTCAAGCATTTAATTTAGGAAGAAGACTATTACTATTCCTGAAGTTGAAGTAAGCCTGATAAAATTTTAGCAGTAATAAGATATGCATTATCAATAATTGGATATTATCAAAGTAAAGAAATCTTCAACTTTGGGCGTATATTTCACCTCTCAATTTGGTGTATTTTTTAACAAACACTTACATTAAAGTCTTTCCCTCGCTGGTGTAGACTGACAGCTACTTTTTTAGTGAGGAAACCCATTTGTCACTTTTAGCATTAGCCTTTTGTAGTTTATTGCGGACTATGTCGAGATCTCTGTTCCTGGAGTTGTACTTTTCGTTTGCCACAATGGCAGCCTGCTGTTCTTACAACTCCTCAATCTCTATTCTTAGTTGTTTTGTCCGGTTAATGGCATCATGACAGTTGTCAATGAAACTGGCGATATCCTCAAACTCCTTAATCAGTTTCTAATAGTCTCGAAGGTATTCTTGCTCTAACTGAATACTTTTTAGATGAGATTTATTGGAGTCAATGGTCCAGTCGTGAATTATACTAAATTATCTAAAAGAAGAATCGATGATATTCTTGATTTATTGCGTGACCTTCTGCAGCTCCTCGATCTATCGTTCAAAAAGTTTGAGTTACTGCTCCTCAGCTGTATTTTTACTAAACTAAACCATCCTCCTCTCCTTGCCTCCAGCGAACAGCTGATATATGTTCTTTGTCAAGTCATACACCGTCCCAGTCACGTTCTTCAGGTTGTCAACGACAGTAGTCTGCTCTATAAACTCCCCCTTGGCTTCTGAGAAATTAAACTCTTCATCAAATAGAAAATGTTTAAGTTCATTGCTAAATCTGATGAGGGGATGATTTAATAATTTGTCTAGATACCTATGCAGTTATTTAGTTCTCACTTACTGAAACTCTGCAGTTTAGAGGTTTAAATTGGCTAGAAAATTTTTGGTGGGAAGCCGAGGCAAAACATACCCGCCGTAGTTTTCAATGAGCTGATGGTGTAGAAACTAAAAATCATTGAATCTGCGACTGACAACAGTATCGAAGGTGTCACTACTCTTTTTTCTGGACTTGATTTTATAGAGTTTATAACTGGTGAGATATCCCTCCTTGATGAGCTAGGGTTTTTATACTTCGAGATCCCTCTCCATGAGGAACTACATGTAGTTATTAAGTTTAATTTTGGAGCCCATGGGTTCGTCCTCACTGATTAGATCGATCAGATGATCGGGATGCAACTGGAGGGAATTCATTTCTTTTTAATAGTTTTGGTTGTCGAGATCGGGCTCAGCCGATATTTATAGGTACTGGTTCTTGGAGGAGGGGCAGTTGAAAGAAATCAGCTAGTCTTATTCTTTCATTATTTAATTATGAGTTATATAGTATAATAGAAAAGGGTCTTGGCATTTATTCAGGCAGAAAGAAGCAGGCAATATATAAAATCATGCAAAAATAGGACTGAGGAAGATTCCTTTCAAGGGAATGACCTATATCCCTCTACTCCTTGATATATAAATATTCATTTAAATAATTAGTTATAAAAAATGGTTGAATCCAAGTGCATTCACCCAAACTGCCTGTAGGCAGTATTTGCTAAAAACCTGCTTCTCTATCTTTGTAAACTTCTGAGGTGAATCTCCTTTTCATTATGATTGTTTATAATGGATATTGATGAATCCAAGATTAGCATTTAACTTGGGCAGATATTAACTACATCAAACAATAATATTTATCATCATTCCTACTCATTTCGTATAATTTGTTTGCGAGGCGAATACTTGGATTTCAACTAAGCAAGGATGAGTTTTGCCTCAGTTTCAAGCTAGCTAACCTCTTCTGTCGTAATGGAGGGATATTTATGAAAACTTCTCTTGATACTGAGGAGCAAAGAGTCTATCATGGACTTACTCTCCATAATATTTCCCTCTTCTACTAGTTATTTTGCGGCAACCAGCATCTTTTTATTGCTCTGCAACAAATTTGCGCATTTCTCCTGATCAGTGATCTTTTGATTGAGATTTACAGTTTCCATATTTTGGGAAAATACAATAAAATGATAATTATTAATTTCAATAAAAGTAAGTGCATTATTTGTTGATAATAACTCAAAAATGAAAATCATTTTTTCTTATGAAGTTTGGCCAGCATTGAAGAAGCCCTCATTTTTGTCTTATAGTATTTCTAGATCTATGATGCGCATTTGTTCGAGTCGAAGGAAATGTTGGATTGAGACTTCATCATCAGCTATTTGAATTCGGTTAAACTTGCAGTCATGTCATTTTTTGAATCTGGCTTCACTGAAGATATCGATTTGTCTTCTCCAAGTATATCATTAGAGATATCTTTGTTTTATAGGTAGTGGCTGATATCATTTAAGTCAATTGCTAAATTAAAGCTTCTTTTTTAGTCATCTAAATATGGTTATCCATACTGAACGAATTGTTAAGACATTGCAAGGTAGCCTCACCAGCTTATTAATCTTCAGCCTATGTAATTGGTGTCTATAATATGTTATCTTTTTATGACGATTTATTTTATGATTCAAATAATCTTTATCGCTCTGGAGTCAGGATTTCGCTTGAAGGAAAATATGTAAATAAATCTTATGAAGTTTTTCTTTTGTAAATGAGGGGTTTATCTTGCTTTATGGGCTCTTCAACTGATAAACCTCTTTGATTTTGTTTTCGATATTTTATCTCGCTTATTTTCTGGTATTCGCGTAGAACTTTTTCAAGGAAATGGCTAAAGTCTTCATCTTTTTAAGGCAGATCAAATAGCTCTTGGTATGATTTGATGAGATCTTTATTTATGTTTTAGTCTTCTCCGATGTACTTAGAAAGTATGAATTTGATTTTATCTGCTGAGCAATATATATATTATAACATTTAACACTTGTTTAGTATAATAGTATTTTTTTATTTCTACAATTTGAGTTCATTGGCCATCTCTTGAATTTACAACAGCTTACCCTTATAATCCTATTGTAAAGTTAGCAATAAGTCTTTATTGATTGTTTCTTCACGCAATTTCATGATTTCTCTTTATAAATGTTGGTATAAGTGTTGGCAAGATGTTAATTGCTACAATAGTGATTTATTCGCAACTTATAATGACTGTTTTTATTGATTAAAATTGCTTTCCCTCTCTTGACATTTTCTAAACTTCATGGTCAAGTCTTATAAATGAAATTTCAAGTTCTTTTCAACTCCCAAAAAGGCTTATTTTATATTCAAAAGGCTGTCCTCTAAATGTTTCATATTCTATTTCATCATCAGAACTTAATTTCTTCTGTCTGATTATTTTTTCTGGAGTTATGCTATTTGCTTTTACTTTTGCTTTAAGATCTAAATAAATTTAGATTCCGAAAGAGTTTTTTAGTCTTACTTCCTTACAAATTGTGATTGCAGTGAACGGACCTTTTTTGACAGCTAAATATTCAAATTATTAAGATTGGTATTTTTGATTGCCTTTTAATGGTTAGATGATTAGAGTTGGTTAATTCTAGATTAAAAATAGCAAATTACTTAAAGCAGGTTTATTGATCCAGTGAAGATAGTTGCGATGATAAATAATCAATTTTTTAGTGCTTCTTGTCGATCTGCTATGAAATCTAAATAATTACATTTCCCATTATAATTCTATT
>Ga0302191_10002889_pt1 | contig 10625 bp, 9 predicted proteins | sample II_Bog_E3_1_FD_198775 | JGI IMG/M metagenome (GOLD analysis project Ga0302191, IMG submission 198775) | Peat permafrost microbial communities from Stordalen Mire near Abisko, Sweden - II_Bog_E3_1 | ecosystem: Environmental > Terrestrial > Soil > Wetlands > Peat | place: Sweden: Abisko, Stordalen...
AAGCTATTCAAAAAAAGGCAGTTGAGCTTCCAGGCAAAATTGATGATCTGAAAAAACAGATAGCAGCTTTGCCCGCAGGAGACGCTAATTTGAAGGATCTGAAAATCAAATTAAATGATGCAAAAGTTAACCTTGATTCAATCACTAAGGAACTTGAAACCTGGAAAGACAAGAGTTTAGAAAAATTATCAAAAGGGGAAAGAAATATACATAAAAAAGCCTTCGATACTAATAAAAACGACCGGCACTACCGCCAGCTTACAGACCTTAAATATAATGACGATGGTGTTGAACGCGAATTAAAGGTACCGAAGGGGGATGTGTTGCACCAGTTCCGCCAGGATGTTACATCCGGCAATTTACCAACTGTTTCGTGGTTATCTGCCCCAACAAATTTTTCCGATCATCCCAGCGCCGCGTGGTTTGGGGCCTGGTACGTATCCGAAGTAATGGACATTCTAACCCACAACCCCGAAATATGGAAAAAAACTATTTTCATTTTAACTTATGATGAAAATGATGGCTATTTTGACCATGTGCCACCTTTCGTAGTACCACATTCTCATAAACCGGGCAGTGGGCTTGTTTCCAAAGGCATTGATACCCGTGTTGAATTTGTAACACATGCGCAGGAAAAAGAAAGAAACGATTTCCCGGAAGTATATGACCGCGAAAGCTCCATCGGTTTAGGTTTCCGTGTCCCTATGGTGATCGCATCCCCATGGAGTAAAGGTGGGTGGGTAAACTCCGAAGTTTTTGACCACACTTCGACATTGCAATTTTTAGAAGAATTTTTGAGCAAGAAAACCGGCAAACAGGTCGTGGAACCGAACATCAGCGAGTGGCGCCGTACCATTTGCGGTGATTTAACATCCGTGTTCCGGCCATATAACGGTGAAACTATTCCAAACCCTGAGTTTTTGCCAAAAGATGAATTTGTAGAAAGCATCCATAAGGCGAAGTTTAAAAAAGTACCGGACGATTACAAAGTGCTTACCGCAGATGAGATAGCGTTGATCAATCGCAATCCGCATGTTTCTCCATATATGCCTAAGCAGGAAAAGGGAATAAAAGCATCCTGCGCCCTTCCCTATCAACTTTACGCAGATGGCGGATTAAGCGCAGATAAAAAATCATTCGGTTTAAAATTTACTGCCATTGAGGACGTTTTTGGCAAAAAGGCATCCGGTTCACCGTTTAACGTATACGCTCCCGGGAAATATTTGCAGGAAAAAGATAACCGGCAAGTAATGGACAATGTACGTACCTGGGCTTATGCTGTTACCGCCGGTGATACGTTAACAGACACCTGGCCTTTGCACGAATTCGAGAACGAAAACTACCATTTGCGGGTGTACGGGCCAAACGGATTTTACCGCGAGTTCAAAGGAAACACTGCTGACCCGCATGTTCATATTGTCTGCGAGTACCAGACCAGCCTTAACGATAATAAAAAACTTACCGGGAACGTAGAACTGTCGCTGCATAATTTAAGCGGTCAGCGACATACAGTTGAGATTACCGACCATGGTTATAAAATCAATCATCATAAAAAGGTATTAAACGCGGGAGAAAAAACAAATCTTGTTTTAAACCTGGCAGATAGCCACAGCTGGTATGATTTCAGTGTCAAAATAAGCGGCACTAATACTTTTGAAAAAAGATACGCAGGCCGTGTAGAAACCGGTAAACCTTCGTTTAGCGACCCGCAGATGGGCAATGGGTAAAACATCATTTCGTAGAGACGCGATGCATCGCGTCTCTACGAACGTTCAACAGAATTCAATCCTGAAAATCCCTTAAATCACGCGGATCAAGGTTCAGACAGCCTCCAGTATCCTTCTCAAATAATTTACCTGCCCTAAATGGTAATTTAAATGGCCGTAAAAAACGGTAAGATAATAAGCGGTACTCTTTACGCCAAACATTTCAAGGGGGTAAGTTTCTTCCAGTTTTTGCTGGTCAATATTTTCCAAACTTACTTTTACAACTTCAATCGTTTTTTTAATATCTGAAACCAATTTTTCGCGGGATACACCGGTTAACGAAAACTCCTGTTCCCGGTTTCTTGCGTAACCGGTATTCCCCAGTATGGTACCAATGGTGTAATTTAAATTTCCAATCAAGTGCAAAACGAGGGTCCCAGCTGAATTCGTTACCCCTCCGGTATTTTTCCAGATGTTTGCTTCGTCTTTAAAATTCTCAATCTCCGTTTTTAATTTTAAAAGATCGCGTTCGTAAAGTTCCGATAAATAGTTTTCCATGGTAAATAATTTTGTGTGCAATATTATTAAAATAGATTAAACTCCTCCCCGTGTATCCGTTAAAAAATCAACAAGGATTGCGACAAATTAATATTTAGAAATCTCTTTTCCTCCCTTGCCCCGACCCATATTACGAAAAAACCAAAGGGGGGCTAACCTTGTGGTCGGCCCCGATGTTGGAAATTATAAGGATTTTGGATTTGGGACGAATGTAAATCTTAACCAGACACATATTATCAAACTGGTATACATTGGGCGACCACAAGAGTCTCCCCTACACAAAAACCCCATACAAATGACAGGCGTATTACAATTTGTCTCCCTCTTCAGGGGGCCGGGGGGTTAATTTCCCGTCAATAGCGGGTTATTCACCGTACCAGCAAACAAGATAAGCCCGCTGCTCACTTGCCTGATCACAAACATAAAAGGACGGTTAATTATTGTCGGCGGAAGTTGCGCCGCAGCGCCATCGCCAAATTCAACAGTGGTAGCTGCGGCTGCAGTAGTACCGGCTTCATCAGCATCAACATAAGCCTTTTGTGTAACCCTGGTGATATGCAATGGCCCGTTGGTAGTAATTCCTGAAAAATCTGCCTTATCAGTAAACGCTATACCCATACCCAATGAACTTAAAGCACTGTTAAGTAAAATATTATAACTAAACGTAAATTTTGGCAGCTTCAATTCGCTGTTAGCAGGATTTAAAGCTGCAATCCATGTTTGCCATTTTGCTGAATCGAGCCCCAAAACCAATTGTTGTACTGTAGTTCCGCTGGAAGGCATCACGATTACCATGCTATATTTATTGTTGAAATAAGGCAATTCAAAAACACTGACTTCGCTGTTGTTGTACCTGTTATAGTCAACGGTACCATCCATAAAATTTGCCTGCACCTGGCTGCCGTTATCAAGGTAAAAAGGCAGCGGACCCGTTTTTGCCGGATCGAACTTTTCTTTCCAGCCGCTTTTAAAGTAAATAGCGTTAACCAAAATCATTGAATCGCCTGGGGAAATCTGATTAAGAATAGCGGGAATATTTCCATCCGTTTGCATGTCGACCCAGTTGTTAATGGTATTGAGTGACGCAGGGCTGTTAAAATCCAGGCCCTTTACTTCGGCCTTGTAAAAGTTGGTATTAGTTTGCAAAAATTGCGGCAATACACTAAAAACCTGGCTGTACCAAATTGAGTTTGCAATTTTAAGCGTAGTACCTGGATCAAGTTCCGGTAATTCGGTAATCAGTTTATTATAGTAGCTATTCACCTGGCCCTGGGTGTAGCCGTTAAAACTCATGGCGCTATTTATTGCCGCCAGGGTTTCACCGTTGCTGCCGTTGCTGGTCATACCAAAAGCAAAACTTACACTCAATGGCGAAACAAACTGGTTTACGTTGCCAGTATTGGCACTTTCTAAATTTTTAAATAGCTTTATAGTAAATCCATTGTCTGCGGCGGCTTTTTGCTGCTCAACAGGTGTAAGTACCAGGTTTATAACGGCAGGAGAAATATTACCCCTTCTACAGGAAACAAAACCAATAATTAACAAGGAAAAAATAAACAACAGGGTTTTGTTTGCCATCGTGACAAGGTTTTTAAATAATCTATTTTTAATCGATCATTATACATTACTCGTAAAATCAATGAAGTGATACAATAAAAAATAATATTTTCTTGTATGGTTTTTTTGTAGCACCTATGTGCGATTAACTTCCGGTCAGCAAGGGATTATTTACAACCCCTGCAAAAACAATAACCCCGCTGCTCATTTGTCTGATCACGAAAATAAACGGACGGTTAATAGACGGCGGCGACGCAGGGATTGCCAGGATCCCAATGCCTACCGATGTTGCTGCCGCAGCAGTGGTTCCGCTTTCATCGGTTTCAACATACCCCTTATGCTCTACATCGGTTATTTTTAGGGGTTGCCCGGCGTTGATGAGCGAGAAATCGGCGCCGTCAGAAAATGCGATTTTCAAACCCAAATCCATTAGCGCCTTATTTAGGCTGGTACTATAACTGAATTTGAATTTTGGCATCGTGATGGTGTTTTTAGTGGGCGTTAACGCGTTCATCCAGCTTTGCCATTTAGCGGAATCCAATCCCGCCAATACTGTATTAACAGATGTGCCACTGGCTGGAAGTACAATATCCATGCTGAATTTGCTATTTGAATAAGGCAGTTCAAATATATTTGTCCCGCTCGGGCTATCGTAATAATAATTATAATCAATACTCGACGACATAAAACTGGCCTGCACCTGGCTATTATCAGCTAAATAAAAAGATTGCACAGCTGTATTTTTCGTATTAAAACTTTCCTTCCATGAGCTTTTAAAGTAAATGGCATTCACCAGGTACATAACTTCACCAGCTGGTATCGAATTAATTATTGACGGTATGTATCCCCCGGTATTATTACTAACCCAACCATTGATGGTAGTCAGGGCCGCGGGGCTGGAAAAGTCGAGGGACTGAACGCTTGCGTGGAAATTACTGCTGTCGGTTTGTAAAAACTGCGGCTCTACACTAAAACCCTGCTTATACCAGATGGAGTTTGCAATGTCAAGGGTCGTATTTGGGTCAAGCTGGGGTAAGTTAGTGATCAGGTTATTGTAATAGGTGTTCATTTGGGCCTGTGTAAGGCCGGCAAAATTCAGTGTATTCTCAAAAGCGGTGAATGTTTGCCCGGCAGCGCCGTTGCTGGTCATTCCTAAAGCGAAACTTACGCTCAATGGCGATACAAACAGGTTAGCGCCACTTGTGTTCGAACTGTCAAGGTTTTTAAACAGCTTTAAGGTAAACGAATTACCTGCTGTCGCCGCCTGCTGTTCGGAAGCCGTTAGAACCAGGTTTTTGCCTAAGTTCTTACCGGGAGAAACAACCGCTCCCTTTTTGCATGAGCCAAAACAAATAATTAAAAAGCATGCTATACATAGCGTTAGTTTTTGTTTTCTCATAATATGTTCAGGTTAATTAATTTATTTCAATTTATTATACCCATACGTAGCCAGCCATCAAAATGATACGAAAATACATGAAATATTTTCTTCTCAATTTACAAGCATAGCTTCCGCTATCTCAACACGCCGGGTATTGTGTCTTCATTTAAAAGAGGAATATTAACCCGATAATTCAACTGTTGCATAAAAGTTCTTTTGTGATAGTTCCATCAATATTTTTACAATAAATTTATGCTGTTTTTCAATTATATAACCGACATTCATACCAAATCAATACTAAACTAATAATATGATGAGAAATTTATTTGCTGTATTAATTTTAATATTTCTGCTTCATCCGTTTGCCTTATTAGCCCAAACCGGCAAAGTATATGATAACTTATCTTTGCCCAGCAAAATATTAAAGAGCGACCGCAAATACGCCGTTTACCTTCCGCCGGGCTATGAAACATCAGACCGCAGCTATCCCGTATTGTATTTGCTGCATGGCAGTGGCGATGACCAAACCGGTTGGGTACAATTTGGGGAAGTATTAAATATAACCGATAAAGCGATTGCCGATGGCATGGCAACTCCCATGATTATCATAATGCCCGATGCCAACACCGGTCGCAAGGGCTATTTCAACGATATTAAAGGGGATTGGAATTACGAAGATTTCTTTTTTAAGGAGTTAGTCCCATATGTTGAAAAGAAATACCGGATAAAAGGTGAAAAGCGCTTTCGCGCGGTTGCTGGTTTATCAATGGGTGGTGGTGGCAGCTTCATGTATGCCCTTCACCATCCTGAAATGTTTTCTTCAGCCTGTCCGTTGAGTGCTTCAGTTGGCCCTTTAACACTAGACGACGCCCGGAAAGCGTACACAAAAAATAACCCTAATATTGCCGATTCAACCATCGTAAACTATTATAACCAGCATAGCGCTCTTGCATTAGTAAACAACATGCCCGATAGTCTGAAGAAAGCAGTGCGGTGGTATATTGATGATGGAGACGATGATTTTTTATACGAGGGAAATTGCCTGGTGCATATCGCTATGCGGAAAAAAGAAATCCCGCATGAGTTTCGCGTCCGGGATGGTGGACATACGTGGACGTATTGGAGGGCATCGCTGCCAAATGTACTGGAGTTTGTATCGGCCGCGTTTCATCAATATTGACCGCTGATTTTAACTGATTTTTATGATTTCGCTGATTTAATTTATAACGTAGACTAGAAAAACTAATCTCTAATTAACTAACCGCTAATCTCTACAATAAAATGGAACGAAGACATTTTTTAAAAAACACTGCTTTAACGGCAGCCACGCTGGCTTTATTGGGCAAAAAAAGCTTTGCATCATTGATTGCTGATCCCGTTTATCAGTTTAAACCCTTGCGAAACAATGTAGGCATGTTTGCCGAACAAGGCGGCACCATCGCCTGGATGATTAACAAAGAAGGAATTGTAGTGGTTGATGCCGAGTTCCCCGACCAGGCCACACATCTGATCGGACTGCTAAAAAAACAATCAGACTTGCCTTTTGAGTGGCTCATCAACACCCATCACCATGGTGATCACACCGGCGGGAATATTTCATTTAAAGGGCTTGTGAAAAATGTCGCCGCTCACGAAAATTCGCTTGCGAACCAAACAACGGTGGCTGTGAAAAACAAAACGGAGGATAAACAACTTTACCCGGATACTACTTTTACTGATAAATGGAAAATTAAAGTTGGTGATGAGCGGATTTCGGCGCACTATTTCGGCACAGGCCATACCAACGGCGATGCAATGATCCACTTTGAACATGCGAACATAGTACACGCCGGCGACCTGGTATTTAACCGCCGTTACCCTTTTGTAGATAACAGCGCGGGTGCATCGGTACAACACTGGGCTGTTGCACTGGAAAAAGCGCGCAAAAAGTTTGACAAAGACACTATATTCGTTTTTGGCCATGCCTTTGACCCTGAGAAAGTAATAGGAACAATGGATGATGTGATAGCCATGCAAAATTTTATGGAAAAACTTGAAGATTACGTGGCAGGCAGTATAAAAGCCGGCAAAACCAAGGATGATATATTAAAAGCAACAACCATTCCCGGAATCACCGACTGGCAGGGCCAGGGGATTGAACGCGGTATTACTGCTGCCTATGAAGAACTGACCAAAACAGCCTAACAAACAGGATCGCTGATTTGAACTGATTTGTGTGATTACACTGATTTTTTTTGTAATCTGCGTAATCAAAAAATCAATTCAAATAAGCGGTCAAAAATCAGCTAAAATCTACGATCTATGCTTAAGAATATCAAAATTATTATTTGCCTACTGCTTTTCCCGGCTTCGTTGTGGGCGCAAACAGAACCATTTGTTATTCCTCTTTGGAAAAATGGCGCCCCGGGTTTTGAGAACCGCCGGAACGAACCGGAACAGGCAAAGGACTACTGGGTAAAAAATATCCATAATCCGTCGCTTACCGTATTTTTGCCACCAAAAGATAAAGCTAATGGCGCTGCGGTGGTTGTTTGTCCCGGTGGTGGCCATAGGTTATTGGTTTGGACGGCTGAAGGTATCGACCCGGCTAAATTTTTGAATAGCCTGGGTGTTACAGTTTTTGTTCTAAAATACCGCTTGGGACGGGATACGCTGTCACCCTATAAAATTGAAGTGCATGCACGGGAAGATGGTTTACGTGCCATGCGTCTGGTACGGAGCCGTGCTGCAGAATTTGGTATTGACACCAGCCGGATAGGCATGATGGGCTTTTCGGCAGGCGGGGAAGTGGTGGATATGGTGACATTCGGCTCCAACAAAGCCGACCCTAATGCTCCCGATCCTATAGACCGTGAAAACGCAAAGCCAAAGTTTATCGTACAAATATATCCCGGCCCGTTATTTATACCAGAGGTAGTACCGCATGACGCGCCGCCTGTTTTTCTGCTGGCTGCAAATGATGACCCCTGCTGTTCTATTTCGGTAATGAAACTGCTGCAAAGGTACCGCGATGCCAATGTGCCTGTTGAAGCGCATTTGTTTACGCAAGGAAAGCACGGTTTTAATATGGGGTACCGTTCAAAGTTAAAATCCATAAACAGCTGGCCGCAGCGTTTAGCAGATTGGCTGAGTGATAATAATATTTTGGAACACAATTAATCTAAATTGCCATCGAAGAGAGATTTCCGTTATTTCTCATTAAATAATCGATAATTGATTTTTTTGTGTATAAATGCCCCATTAACGTTCCTGTCCAAAAGTCAGTAATAGTTTTGTCTTTAAATCGTATTAAAATTAAGTGCTCGGTTTCACCGATTCCGCCTGTTAAATAGTTTATAAAAAAAACGTTTTTATCAATACCCATACAAATCAATTCTCTATTGGGCAATTTTTCATTTCTGTCACAACAGCAGTTCCAGTCCTTCCCCGGGTCAGCCATAGTAAATTTATCTGAAGTTAACTGCAATAAAAACGAATGAATAAAATCTGGGATTCCATACAATTTGTTAGATACGTGTAATGATGAGTTTTCGAGATCGCTTATAAACGCCGGTAAATTTTTATTGTAGAAAATTATCTTTTCGTCAATTCTAACAGTACTGTCTGAGGTTTTAATGATACTTGAAGGATAGTATGGATGTACTATTTGTCTTTTTGATGCACTTTTTTGCGCACTTGCGTACGAGGTAAAAAGAAAAAAAACGGAAATTATTTTTATTCTTTTCATAATTTGACTAATAAAACTTCAATTAAGTTATTTCAAATCCGAAATCGAAATTCCGAAATCCGAATTCCTACAAATAGCTCAACCACCACTGGTTATGTGTCTTCTTATATTTGCTAAACCACCTGCACGGGAAATAAAGGGTTATAATTACAAACAACCAAACCAGGTAAACCCCACCTAAATTAAACCCGAAATGAGGGGGACTGAATAAAAACGGCTCGTTAGGCGTAACGATCTGATTGGTACCGAAGCCCTGCGCAAAAAAAACAATTACACTTATTAGCCGGATCAGGTAAAAATGCAGGACGTAGTAAAAAAAAGGCACATTGCCGTAAACAACAAAAATAGCCGTTACTTTATTTTGAACATGCTCGATGAGCGATAGTACAATTAAGCCGGTGCCAATCGTCAAAAATGAATATAAAAGTGATGGCGGGTACTTACTGACATTTAAAAACGATAGAAACGTAAAAACCCCATTGCGCTGTACCGACCAGGGAGCAGGGTCTCCATAAATGTTAAACATTCGTAAAACAACAAAAAGGCCCAATGCAGCAATTCCGGTATAAAGTAATATTTTTTTGCGCCTTTGCGGATCAAATGATGACGTGTAAATCGATCCGAACACATACCCAAGCAGCATTACGCCAGTCCACGGTATAATAGCATAAAGGTCGAATATAAAATGGGTTTGGTTAAGCATAATAACAGAACCCCTTGCGGTCAGAAACAGGTTTAATAAATTAGCTTCGGTACCGGCCTTAGGCAGTTGCAGATAATCAAGTATATCGTGGCTAAAGAATATCAATGCGCCGATTACAGCAATTACTTTTAGCGGCGCCTTAACCAACAGCCCAAGGATGATCATGCTTAACCCTATCACCCAAAGTACCTGTAGGATAAAACCATTGTAAAACGGGTTTAATGTAAACGCGAAAGTAAGAATAACCAATTCAACAATAACAAGCCAAATGCCTCTTTTAACCAGGAAGTCGCTTAATTCGTCCTTGGTTCGCCTTGTCCCGGCAAGGTATGCCGAAATACCGCTTAGAAAAACAAAGTTTGGAGCGCAAAAATGGGTAATCCACCGCGTAAAAAACAATATCGGGGTGGTGGTCGCCAAATCTGTAGGATCATTGGCAACCCCCTTAAGGTGAAAAAAATCCCGTGTGTGATCAAGGGCCATGATAAGCATGATCACACCACGCAATATATCAATGGATTGGATACGTTGTTTTCCTGATGGTTCGTACAAGTTTGGCATTACAGCAGATTAACCGGTTGTATTTTAATCGTTTAAATATACAATAATTTGATTTTGCCAAATATGAGGTACGGTAAAAAATTAAATCATTTTACTAAAAAATGTGTTATCTTCAATAAAGGATTTTGATATGGCAAATTTTCAGGAAATTATAGCATCTGATAAACCGGTGCTGGTCGATTTTTCGGCAGAATGGTGCGGCCCATGTAAAATGATGCCCCCAATATTGAAGCAACTAAAAGATTCAATGGGCGATAAAATAACCATTATTAAAATAGACATTGACAAAAACCCGGCCGCGGCAAATGCCTATAAAGTTCAGAGTGTGCCTACGCTGATGATTTTTAAAAACAGCGAAACCAAGTGGCGGCAAAGCGGGGTAATTCAGGCAAACCAGTTGCAGCAGGTGATACAGCAATTTGTCTGAACCGG
>Ga0302191_10002892_pt1 | contig 10616 bp, 10 predicted proteins | sample II_Bog_E3_1_FD_198775 | JGI IMG/M metagenome (GOLD analysis project Ga0302191, IMG submission 198775) | Peat permafrost microbial communities from Stordalen Mire near Abisko, Sweden - II_Bog_E3_1 | ecosystem: Environmental > Terrestrial > Soil > Wetlands > Peat | place: Sweden: Abisko...
GCCTTTTTAAAAACTTAGGGGTGATAAGATGAATGCGAAACAAATTCAACAGGCTGTTAATGAAATAGCTGCGTTCCTTGCTGTGAGAGATATTGATACATTAGATTATAAATCTTTAGAAAAGGTTGCTGGCTTAAAAAAAGTCGATATATTAGTGTTATTAGGAAATTCTATTCCGTATACGATTCAATGTGCAGTCATGGCATACAAAAACAATCTATGTGAGCGAATTCTCATTAATGGCGGGATCGGACATTCAACTGAAATATTAAGACAACAGATAAGAAAAGATGAAAGATTTGCTGGGATTGAAGTTGCGAATCGAGCCGAAGCCGATATTTTTTTTGATATTATGACTAAAATTTATCATATTCCCGCGGATAAAATTATTGTGGAAAATAAATCTACGAATTGTGGCGATAATGCATTTAGAGCCATAACGTTGTTAGACAAATTAAATATAAAATACAGTTCCCTTCTTTTAATCCAAGATCCCACGATGCAGCTTAGAACCTATGCATCTTTTTTGAAATACACGGATAATCGACAAGTGGAAATTTTAAATTATGCGCCCTTTGTTCCGGTCGTAGATCATAATTTAAAACTGATCAATAAAGATATCAATGGAATTTGGAATGAACAAAGATACTTAGAGCTCATTATGGGGGAGATACCAAGATTGAAAGATGATGTGAATGGCTATGGTCCTTGTGGAAAAAAGTACATTGCCCATGTTGATATGCCGCAGCAAATAGAAGCGCAGTATCACAAGTTGAAATCATTTTTCAATGAGGATCTATCTGAGCGGAGTACGTTCTAGGTTTCGTTATATTTTGATTGATGTGATTTGAATTTTATATAAAATAGAAAACGTAAAAATGTGATATAGATTGGCAATCAAAAGCCATACTTATATCGTTTTTTTTACTTGAAATAAGAGCATTAAAGGGTTATAATTGTATAAAATTTAATTATTTTTGTATAAGATGTAAATATGTAAGTTTTGCTGCTTGCTAATATTGCAATAGCGAATCATTAAGATGATTTAAGTATGCAAATGTTAGAAGCTTTATAAGGCGACTGGACTAACTTATATTGTTGGTTTTAGCCGTCTGTTTTTGTGCAACAGAAAATGTAAATATTTATAAAAACTTCTAGAGATGAATTATTTGCGAATACGCTAATCCGGTAGATGTGTTATATCGATGAATAAAAGGGGACTAATTATACCTTTAGAGATATGGTTCATTCATGTATCAGTAACATTTTAACAGTGCAGTATCATACGAGACATATTGATTAAATTAAGAGCTATGTGAAATGCTGAAAAGAAGCAGCAGCCTAAAAAATAATGAAAGAGGCGACACTATGAAACGTATGGATAAAATTTATCAATATATACAAGAACGATCTAAGTCTTATTCAAGCGAAGAGATCCAAGGCAGGATTGGTGTTGAAGCTGCTGAAATTTCGCAGGCATTGCAGATTATGCGAAGCAATGTCAGCCGTGAACTCAATAGCTTATATCGAGACGGTAAGATTCTTAAATTTTCTGGTCGTCCGGTTTTATATTTCGATAGAGCGATATTTGAACAAACCAAGGGTGTGACATTGCCTTCTGAAATCGAAGAATTAGCTACGGTTGAAAGTGGTGTAATCTCAGCAAACAAGCTTACCATACAAAAAAGTGGATTTGATTGCTTAATTGGTTCGGATGGCAGTTTGAAAAAACAAATTGAACAGGCTAAGGCAGCTATTTTGTATCCGCCTCATGGCTTACATACGCTGATTGTTGGGCAGACCGGTGTGGGAAAAACCTTGTTTGCTCATATGATGTATGAATACGGTAAAACGATCGGAAAATTCAGTGAGCAATCGCCGTTTATTATTTTTAACTGTGCTGATTATTATAACAACCCTCAATTATTAATTTCATATATTTTTGGTCATATAAAAGGAGCCTTTACCGGTGCTGACAGTGCGAAACCAGGTTTGGTGGAATCTGCGGATAAAGGAATATTATTTCTTGATGAAATTCATCGTTTACCTCCTGAAGGACAGGAAATGCTGTTTTATTTTATGGATACAGGAACTTTTAATCGTTTGGGAGAAACAACACGTAGTCGTCAGGCAACGGTGCTCATTATCGGAGCGACAACCGAAAATCCTGATTCTGCACTTACCAAGACCTTTATTCGTCGTATCCCCAGCATCATAAAAATCCAACCTTTAGCGGATCGGTCCATGGAGGAAAAACTTGATATCATTAAATTGTTATTGGCTAATGAAGTTCATTCGATTCAAAAACCAGTCAAGATTAGTGTTGAAGCATTAAAAGCACTAATTGGCAATATAGGAGTCGGTAATGTCGGACAGATGAAGTCCAATATCAAATTATTATGTGCGCAAGCTTTTTTGAATGGTATTGATAATCCAAATTATATAGAAATTGATTTTAAACTTCTTCCGTCTTCTATAAAATCCGGCTTATTGTCGCTTAGTTCTAATCGACGAGAATTGGCTCTTGTGAGCCAATACATTAATGAAGCGTTGTTTATTTCGCCAAATGACCAAAAACTTCCGATGGAAGAAACAGAAGATGCACCGTTTAATTTATACCATCTCGTCGATAAAAAAATAAAGGCTCTTAAAAGCGAAAATATTCAAAGTGCGGTCATTAAACAGATTATTGCCGCTGATGTCAATGCTTATATAAAATCATTCTGTAATCAACAAAATGATTTTAATATGTCCGTGCAGGATCGTCTGCTGAAAATAATTGATTATGATTTAATAGATTTTACCGAAGAGATTGCCACGATTGTTCAAAAACACTTAAAAATAAGTTCGCTTGATCGTTTCCTATATGCTTTTAGTCTCCATTTAAGCGTGTTCTTTAAGCGGATAAAATCACAGCAGCCATTGTCGAGTCATGCAATTGAAGGTACTGTAAGCAAGGATACAGAAGAATTTCATTTGGCGATGGAGATCAAACAAAAAATCGAAGAACACTATCATATATTGGTTCCTCCTGCGGAAATTGAATACTTTGCAATGCTGCTTAATTCCTTAAAAGAAGAAGATGATGATGAAAAAATCATTATCACTGTAGTTATGCATGGAGTTCATACGGCTAGTTCTATGACGGATGTAGCACAAAAACTTTTGAATGTGCAGTTGAAAAATCTAATTGTTTTTGATATGCCAATTGAAGTACAACCAACGGTAATTTTTGGTAAAATAATGGAACGTCTTCAAACTATGAATTGTCATAAAGGAATTTTATTATTAGCCGATATGGGCTCAATTATTAATTTTGGTCCGATGATCACAGAACAACTCAAGATCCCCGTCAAAATGCTGGATATGGTTTCTACGCCGTTAGTATTGGAAGCTATACGTAAAGTCGATGTAGCAGGTATTAGTTTGAATGCGGTTTATGACTCGTTGAAAAATTTCAAAGGTTATGAGAGTAGTGCTGAAGATTTGCCTGCAGAACACTCTAAACATCCTGAGGCGATTGTTACAATTTGTGCATCAGGTAAAGGTACGGCAGAAAAACTGCAAAAAATTCTAGAAAATATCTTGCCTACTATTACGCCGCGACCAATCAAGGTACTACCGGTCGGACTTCATAAAGTGCAGGAATCCATAGAGGAAATATCTAGAGAATATCGAATTATCGCAGTTGTTGGTGCTGTAAATCCCAAATGTGATATTCCATTTATCCCATTAGAACAGGTAATTGACGGTGAAGTTGAAAATATTTTACGAACTTTAATCGGTATTGGTGTTTCACGAAAGGCACCTCCAAATAAACACTTGGTTTTGCGTAGTTTTTGTGAAGAAAGTTTAGTGGAAATGCTTACCTATTTAAATCCGGCTAAAATCCTTGACACACTCTTGAAATTTGATAGTTTATTAGAATCTCACTTGGGATATCAATTGACAAATCCGCAGCGAATTCGTCTTCTGGTACACTGTGGCTGTGCATTAGAAAGAATGATCATGAAAACAGGTCTATCTTACGATGAACAAGAATATCCACCGATTAACACGCAAAAACTACAGTGTGTCAATATGGCTGCAGAAGTATTCGAGAAAACGATTAAGATTGTTTTAACTAGAGATGAAAAGGCGTTTATTGCTTCTATGATATAAAAATATTATTTTTTTTTAGGGATAATTCACAATTATTAATTTATGCTATTTTTAGTATGTTGCAATCTTACCCATAGAATGTCACAATTTAATTTAGTGTGTCATTTTATGGGCGGGGTATTAAGATAACATGCTAAAAATAGCCTTTTTTATTGTGACACACAAATTGGCATGGTACTTGCATTAATAAATAGTGTACGTTATTTTAACTCTTTCATAACAAATAGAAATTTGTCTTGAAAGATATATAGGAGGCTGCTTTATGCTGGCAATCATTATTGGAACACACGGATATTTTGCCGAAGAACTTTTAAAAACGGCTGAAATGATTTTTGGTCCAACAAGTAATGTAAAACCCATTCATCTTATTCCAGGAAAGGGAGTAGAAGATTTAGTCAAAGAATATAAACAGGCCATTATTGAAATGGATACAACAGACGGAGTTATTTTTCTAAATGATCTGTTTGGTGGCAGTCCCTATAATGCAGCTTGTCGTGTTGCAATGGAATCGGATGATTACGGTATTGCTGCAGGAGTGAATCTTCCTATGTTGATTGATATGTTAAGTATGCAATCGTTGGCTGAAAAAACATCAATATTGGAAGTCACAAATAGAGCAATCGCTGCCGGACATTCCGGGTTAAATTATTTTCATCGTACATTACTAGCTGAGCAGGTTGAAGACGAACTATAAATTAACAAAATTAAAAAGCAGTCCCTAAATTTTATGTGGAATTTCAAGTAATATTTTTAATCGGAGGTCAAAAAAATGAAAATCAGTTTTGTTAGAATCGATGATCGTTTGATTCATGGACAGGTAGCTACTGTATGGGTAAAAGCTTATGATTGTAACCGTATTATGTGCTGTAGTGATGAAGTAGCAAAAGATGAACTTAGAAAGCAGCTTGTATTACAAGTTACACCGCCAGGGCTTAAGGCATATATTCTTCCTATTCAAAAAGCAATTGAAGCTTTTAATAATCCGAAATATGATAGTTTCAATACATTTTTTCTATTCACGAATCCTACCGATGTATTACGTATGGTAGAAGCTGGTATTCCCTTTGAGAGCGTAAATCTTGGCGGTATGCGTTATGTTGATGGAAAAACTCAGATATCTCAAGCAGTTTCTGTTAATGAACAGGATATTGCAGCTTTGAAAAAGCTTGACGAAAGAGGGGTTAAGCTTGAACTGCGCCAACTCGCTAAGGACCCTAAAATAAATGTCATAGAAAAATTAAGATCTATGAATTTATGATACTTAAACAAAAAAAGAAGGAGCGATTTTCATGACAACTGGAACTCTTATTTTATTAATTATTGTTGCCGCAATTTCCGGTATGGGAAGCGTGCTTGATGAGGCACAGACTCATCGTCCGCTCATATCTTGCACATTGGTAGGTCTTGTCCTCGGTGATATAACAACTGGTATTATTTTAGGTGGTACTTTGGAAATGTTAGCTCTTGGTTGGATGAATGTAGGTGCTGCAATGGCTCCTGATGCCGCATTAGCTAGTGTCATATCCGCTATTCTTGTCATTGTTGGTCATCAATCTATTGGTGCTGGTATTGCTGTTGCCATACCACTCGCAGCAGCAGGTCAGGTATTGACCATTTTTGTTCGAACCATTACTGTATTTTTTCAACATCTTGCTGACAAATATGCAGCTGAAGGCAGTACCCGTGGTATTGAAATGTGCCATTTTCTTGGACTTTTACTGCAAGGTATCCGTGTTGCTGTACCAGCCGCACTCGTTGGCATGGTAGCGGGAACGGATACAGTCAATGCACTTTTGGCATCGATTCCTGAAGTAATCACGCGTGGACTGCAAGTATCTGGTGGGTTTATCGTTGTAGTTGGATATGCAATGGTTATTAATATGATGAACGCTAAATCGCTGATGCCATTTTTCTTCTTAGGTTTCTTACTAGCCGTTTTTACAAACATCAATTTAATTGGTTTTGGAGCTGTTGGTTTAATTTGTGCCTATTTCCATGTAAAGTCACTTGCTCGTGAGCTAAACTCGAGTGCAGGCGGCGACAGTACAATCGATGACTCAGATTTAATGTAATTATTTAAGGAGGATGTATCATGGCTGAAAAAAAATTAACTAAAGGTGATTTAGTTTCTATATTTATTCGTTCCAACTTTTTATTGGGTTCTTTCAATTTTGAAAGAATGCAGGCTATCGGATTTTGTGTTTCAATGATTCCGGCACTGAAAAAACTTTATAAAGGTCAAGAATTAAAAGATGCATTAAAACGTCATCTTGAATTTTTTAACACACAGCCGTTTCTGGCAACGCCAATTATGGGAATTATCGCTGCGATGGAAGAGCAAAAAGCAAATGGTGCCGACATCAGTGAAGGTGCTATTAGCGGCGTGAAGATAGGTCTGATCGGTCCGCTTGCTGGTGTTGGTGATCCGATTTTTTGGGGGACGCTACGTCCTGTATTGGCGGCGCTTGGAGCAGGAATTGCTTTAACTGGCAGTTTAATGGGACCGTTGATTTTCTTCATTGCCTTCAATGTCATTCGTTTGGCAACCAATTGGTATGGCGTTATGTATGGCTATTCAAAAGGAACACAGCTCGTTACAGATATGGGTGGTAATAAGCTGCGGTATTTAACAGAAGGATCTTCGGTTCTTGGACTTTTGGTTATGGGGGCACTCGTTGCCAAATGGACGACCGTAAACATGCCTTTTGTTTTATCTACCTATGTTGCCAGCGATGGCAAACAAGTTGTGACTACGATTCAAACGGTACTTGACAGCTTAATGCCTAGTATTGTTCCGTTACTAATGACCTTTATCTGCATGTACCTTCTTAAAAAAGGAATGAATCCACTTGTAATTATTTTAGGATTATTTGTTATTGGTATTGCAGGCTATGCTGTCGGTCTATTCGCATAATTGATTCTTACTTGCTAAAAAACGCATCTTTACTCTGGCAGTAAAGATGCGTTTTTTTATAGAATTTTTAACGATTTTTTTCTTGAAAATCATTTATAAGAATTTGCTATAATGGAACTATTATTCTTGATATTTTATTTATTTCCATTATAAACTGGACAAAAAAAAGCTGGAGGCATAATATTAGTAAGTAGGTTAAAATAATTGTCACTAATTCTTTACAACGGAGGCTTTTTATGAAAAAAACCGTATTTCTTTTACAAGTACTTATTCTTTTACTTGTTTGTTCTAGTACAGCTTTTTCTAACAAATGGCTTGCAGATGAGCCGATTGATAGGCAATCGACAAATATAAATGTTGATCTGCAAGGTTCGGGTAAAATTATGGCTTTTCATGATTGTATACCAGACATATATGATGAACATTGGCAAAATGGAATTTTATCTGGGAATATATTATATCCTGATCAAACAGATTATAATACATGGGGAAATGATTGGGTTGAATATAATTTAGATAAAAAATATAAGGAATTACAAGGGGCGTTTTTTAACCCTAAGGCTGGCTTTACGAATAGAGAAGGTTCTTACCATATAAAGATCATTGGTGATGGTAAAATTCTTTATCAAAATTCTGCTTGGAATGGCAATAGCCATAGTAGTACTTTCGATATCAATGTAACAGGTGTAAAGCTATTGAAAATAAGCTTTGAATGGGGCAAAGGAAAGTTTTGGAGTCCAATTGGAATAGGAAATGCAATTTTATTATAATAAAAGAGTCATAATTCATGTAAGGTGAATTATGACTCTTTTGTTTATAACTTAATTTACCATTTCGCTACGAATACGAGCGAACTCTTTACCTGCTTTCTTTCCATACAAAACATAGTATAAAACAATGCAAGCTAAAGCAATGACCGCCGTTAGCATATATATGCCTGGAAAGCCGATCATAGGTCTTAAAAAGCCTAAGAGAAATGGACCTACGCCCAACCCAAAATCAAGAGCAACAAAATAAGTTGATGTAGCAATACCCATGCGGTGGGCTGGCGATAACTTGACACAGACTGCCTGACCGTTGGACATGAAAGTACCATACCCCAGACCAACAAAAGCACCTGAGAGCAACATTAAGAAACTGCTTTGTGCCTGACTCAGCATATATAAGCCAATCGCTAAGAAAATATAGCATGGATACAAAACGAAATTTTCACCTTTTCTATCAAACAAAATACCGGTGAATGGTCGTGAAATGGTAATAACGAGGGCATAAACAACAAAGTAAAACGTACCCGCTCCCACTAGATTTATTTCCTGGGAATAAGCAGCTAAGAAGCTTAAAACGCTGGAATAACAAAGCCCCATAAATACACCGACACTAGCAATAGATAATACATTTAGTTCGATAAAATTACTAATTTTGTATTCGTGCATTTCTGCTGTTTGCTGTGGCGTAAGTTTAATTTCAGTAATATCAAGAAAGAAGCATACCAACACGCAAAGACCCAACAAAACAGCGCAAAAAATGAAAATGGATGTAAAATCAAAATGTTGATTGAGGAACATTCCTAAAAATGGTCCCATCGCGGCGGCTATACTGGTACTTAAGCCATAGTAATTAATTCCTTCACCACGACGTTCGGTGGGAATAATATTCGCGATGATCGTACTTGTTGCGGTAGAAGCGATACCATATCCGATGCCGCTGAAAAAACGAATAACATATAGAATCATTAAGCTGTTAGCGCCAAAATAAAAAAGTGTTGTTAGAAAATAAAAAAACATGCCGCCATAAAGCATTTTTTTTCGACCAACCGTTTCAATCGACCTTCCGGCCAATAGACGAGCCAACAAAGTTCCTAGGATAAAAATACCGGAGGCTAATCCAGCTTCACTTAAGGAAGCATGTAAATTATTCGTTGCAAATACTGTTATAATGACCATTAATAAATAATATACTAAATAAATTAAAAAATTAACAATCGTATCAATCAGAAAATTTTTTGTCCACAAACTTGCTTTAACCATTTTAAAAATCACCCTTATATAAATTTTTATACAACATGCTTGAACGGGATCTTTGATTCGAACCACATCAGGCATCAGAGAATGTGTATAGTATGGTGTCTTCTCTATAGGCATTTACTATATACTCAATTTATGCCGTTGTATAACAAAATAAATAGATAGCTGTTATAAGTAAAACTAATCTATCCACACTTATAGCAGCTATCTATTTATAGTATTTTCCCATACTTCAACATAGGTATATAGTTTTTGTTGAAAATTTAACAAAAGTCACGATTTAAATTAATAATATAATCAATGAATACCTGCATCAATTTATTCTTTGGATTTTCTTTTTTATATAAAAGATAAGCCTTTAACTGCAAGGGCGATTCCATTTCATAATAACCATCTTCAATTTGCAAAGCTCGTAAAAGTCTTTCTGGCAGCAAAGCACCAACTGGATTTTGTTGACAATAATGCACAATGGCATACGGTGTAGCTAATCGTGCAGCAGCTGGTAATATTTTATGACTGTGTTGAAAATATTTTTCAGTAATTCCATTCATAAAAGATTGTGACGGATATTGAACTAGTGGTAAAGATTCCATCTGCTCTAAGCTCATGACGTTTTTTATTCTTGGAATATTGGGCGCATAGTAAACTACGTCATCAAGTCGAAAAAGAACTTTTTCATAATTTTTTACGTCAAGATCGGTTCGCAGAAAAGTAGAAACAATGTCAATACGATCATCGTTTAAAGAATTCAAAAGATCTTCTTCTTCCATATTATAAACTGTAATTACTATATTTGAATTGTTCTCGTGAAAATAGGAAATATGTTGGTTCATGAGTACATCACCTAATGATGTCAATACACCGATTTTTAATTCTAAAGGTTTTTCATTATTTAAGTGCTGGACATCATAGATAGCTTCTGTCAGCATCGGTATTATCTGGTTGAGCTTTTTAAAAAAGAATTCACCTTCGGGGGTCAATTTGCTGCCGCGATTGGAACGACTGATCAAATTTACGTTTAGTATGGTCTCAAGATTTTTCATCTGAAAACTAAATGCTGATTGCGTAATATTCGCTTGTTTAGCCGCCAGTGTGAAATTCCCTACTCGACCATAAATCATAAAATTTTCTAATTGTTGACTACTTGGAATATTGCTCATCTTTTAATCTCCATTATCTATATAAATCTACCGCAACGGTATTCTAATATGAGTTTAAGTATTACAGCCAATATATACTTTCATTCATTCAAAAATCAATATTTTGATCACAATCCAGACGATAAGCTTTAGATAAATGTTTTATTATAAATGAATAAATATGATATAATAATACTGTATCATACCTATTATAAAATGAAAAGGTCGAGGCTGTGCAGCTGCAATAGTTGCTAGTGGTAAAATTAATGTAAGCCATCTATTTATTTTATTATACATTTTTTTTACTCTTTGCTATACTATTGTTACATTGTCAATCAAAAACACCGAAAAAAGTCTTGTAGGTGTATACGGATGGTG
>Ga0302191_10002896_pt1 | contig 10612 bp, 5 predicted proteins | sample II_Bog_E3_1_FD_198775 | JGI IMG/M metagenome (GOLD analysis project Ga0302191, IMG submission 198775) | Peat permafrost microbial communities from Stordalen Mire near Abisko, Sweden - II_Bog_E3_1 | ecosystem: Environmental > Terrestrial > Soil > Wetlands > Peat | place: Sweden: Abisko, Stordalen...
TGCTAATGATAATGCGCATTAACGGGGCCAAAAGAGCTACCTAATTTTAGCGTATGAAACAACGTTCTAATGATAACACTTCCCCTGCCGATCTAAAAGGCCATAGCGAAGGGACGGGTGCGGTAAGAAAACAGCACCCGGTTTACAGGGACCTGCTGCCGCCCTGTAATAACGCTTGTCCTGCAGGCGAAAATATACAGGCATGGTTAGGATTTGCGCAGGCTGGTAATTTTGAAGCCGCCTGGCGTGTGATAATGGAAAACAATCCTTTACCAGCGGTTAGCGGACGGGTATGTTACCATACTTGCGAAGATAAATGCAACAGGGCCCATATTGACAGTACTGTAAATATTCATGCTGTCGAACGTTTTTTGGGGGATGAAGCGCTGACGAAAGGATGGAAAGTTGAGCCGGAAGCTCCCCCTACCGGAAAAAGGATCCTGATAGTTGGTGCGGGTCCCAGCGGATTATCAGTAGCCTATCATCTTTCCCGATTAGGCCATTATGCAGAAATACATGAAGCCGGCCCTTTTGCCGGAGGTATGATGCATTTCGGCATACCAGCATATCGTCTTCCACGTAAAGAGCTGGAGCAGGAAGTGGACCGTATTATTGAAATGGGCGTTAAAATTGTTTTTAACCATAAAGTAGATGATGTATTGAAGGAAAAGGAAGAAGGGAATTTTGACGCTGTTTTCATTGCTATCGGAACACAACTATCGAAGAAAATAGACATCCCCGGAAGGGACGCCGGTAAAATTTTGGATGCACTGACCTTTTTGAAGCAGGTTGAAGAAGGTACCGCGCCGAAACTTGGCAGGCGGGTAGCCGTTTACGGTGGCGGTAATACGGCAATGGACGCCGCCCGAACCCTGAAACGGCTTGGAAATACTGATGCCATGATTATTTACCGCCGCGACCGCGAACACATGCCTGCCCACGATTTTGAAGCGCAGGAGGCTATTGAGGAAGGCGTTAATATAAATTGGCTGCGTACCATTAAGGGAATTGACGGAGAAAACATAACCGTTGAAGTTATGGAATTGGTTGATGGCAAACCGGTGCCTACTGGGAGATTAGAGACCCTGGAGGCAGATAACCTGATACTTGCGCTGGGCCAGGATACTGATACAGGCTTTTTAACAGGAATCCCCGGTATTGAGTTCAAAACTGACGGAACCGTGGTTGTTGGCCCGGATATGATGACTGGTCACGAGCGTATTTTTGCAGGCGGAGATATGGTGCCCGGAGAAAGAAACGTAACGGTTGCCATTGGCCATGGTAAAAAGGCCGCCCGGTATATTGATGGTTATTTGCAGGGCCTGCCTTACCAACCCGAAGCTAAACACCCGCCGGTTGATTTTGAACAGCTGAAACGCTGGTATACTACCCATGCGCCATTGAGGGAGCAGGGCGAAGTATCCGCAACTGTAAGAACAGCAAGCTTTGAAGAGGTGCGTGCCGGTTTGCCTGAGGATGAAGCCCTTTTTGAAGCGCAAAGATGTCTTTCATGCGGCAATTGTTATGAATGCGACGGTTGCTATGGCGCCTGCCCTGAACACGCGGTTATAAAACTTGGGAAGGGTAATCGATATAATTTCAACTATGATGAGTGTACGGGCTGCGCCATATGTTATGAACAATGCCCTTGTCACGCAATAGAAATGGTTTCTGAAATTACAGAAGCTTAAAAAATGAATATGATGAATGATAAACCTAAAATAGCCACACTCGATGGTAATGAAGCGGTAGCTTATATAGCTTACCGCATAAATGAAGTGTGCGCCATTTACCCGATAACACCCGCTTCAACAATGGCAGAACTGGCCGATGCATGGGCAAGCGAAGGAAAAGTGAACATATGGGGCAATGTGCCCGAAGTTATTGAAATGCAAAGCGAAGGCGGCGCGGCCGGTGTGGTTCATGGTTCCCTGCAAACAGGAGCCCTCACCACTACGTTTACGGCGTCACAGGGCCTGTTGCTTATGCTGCCTAACATGTACAAAATTGCCGGAGAACTTACATCAACCGTTTTCCATGTAGCAGCAAGGGCGCTGGCAGCACAAGCCTTGTCAATATTTGGGGACCATAGCGACGTAATGTCGGCACGCTGTACAGGTTTTGCCATGCTTTCCTCGGCATCTGTTCAGGAGGCGCATGATATGGCGCTGATTAGCCAGGCAGCTACACTTAAATCCCGCATACCTTTTATACATTTTTTTGATGGTTTCCGCACCTCGCACGAGATTAATAAGATAAGCCTTATTTCTGACGAGCAGATCAGGGCAATGATTGATGAACAATTGGTTTTCGCGCACCGGGCACGTAGCCTGAACCCCGACCGTCCATTTATCCGGGGCACGGCGCAAAATCCCGACGTATATTTTCAGGCCCGTGAAACAGCCAACCCTTTTTATACTGCCACTCCCGGATTAGTGCAGGAAACAATGGACGAGTTTGCAAACCTGACAGGCCGTTCCTATAAAACCTTCGAATATGCCGGTGACCCGGACGCCGAACGCGTGATTGTCATCATGGGTTCGGGTGCTGAAACGGTAAAAGAAACTGTTAAAATATTAAAGGAGTATGGTGAAAAAATCGGGGTTGTACTGGTAAGACTTTACCGACCGTTTTCCTTAGCGCATTTATTACAGGCGCTTCCACCAACCGTGAAAAAAATAGCGGTGCTCGATCGTACAAAGGAGCCTGGTTCCGGCGGAGAGCCGCTTTACCAGGATATTGTTACCGGGCTTTTTGCCGCCTACAGTGACGGGCTTATTCCCAGGTTGCCAAAAATTGTGGGCGGACGGTACGGCCTTGCCTCCAAAGAATTTACACCAGCGATGGTGAAGGGCATATATAACGCGCTTAAAGCAGATAATCCTCCAAATGGGTTTACAATCGGCATAAATGATGATGTTTCTTTTAAGAGCTTGCCTTATGATGCCAGTTTTAATATTGAGCCGGCTGACAGGGTTTGTACACTTTTCTTTGGTTTAGGGTCTGATGGAACAGTCGGCGCGAACAAAAACAGTATAAAAATTATTGGCGAGGAAACAGATTTACATGTTCAGGGCTATTTTGTGTACGATTCAAGGAAGTCAGGATCTCAAACAGTTTCGCATTTGCGTTTTGGCAAAGGCCCGATTACTTCTCCGTACCTGATAGAACAGGCCGATTTTATTGCGTGTCATAAATATAATTTTATCGGGACCGTAGAAATGCTGAAGTATGCAAAAGCGGGCGCCGTTTTTTTACTTAACTCACCATACGACAAGGATGAGATATGGGACAAACTGCCCCGCACTGTGCAGGAACAAATGATCAGCAAGAAACTAAAGTTTTATGTAATTGACGCATCAAAAGTAGCGAATGAGGCAGGCCTCGGCCAACGTACGAATACCGTAATGCAAACTTGTTTTTTCGCGCTGGCTAACGTTTTGCCTGCGGAAGAGGCCATTGACCGGATTAAAAAGGCTATCCGGAAATCTTATAAGTCAAAAGGTGAAGCGGTTGTTCTGCAGAATTTTAAAGGGGTCGACGCGAGCCTTGCTCATTTAACAGAGGTACGTGTACCGGATTTTGCGACAAGTGAATTGAGTCTTTCTTCTCCATTCTCCGATAAAATGCCCGACTTTGTTAAAAACGTTACATCCGTACTTTTAGCAGGCGAGGGCGATTCTCTGCCGGTGAGCAAAATGCCGGTTGACGGCACTTATCCCAGCGGTACCACTAAATGGGAGAAAAGGAATATTTCTGATGAGGTGGCTGTTTGGGACGCTGATAGCTGTATTCAATGCGGAAATTGCAGTTTTGTTTGCCCGCATAGTGTAATACGCTCCAAATTTTATCATAAGGAATTCCTTAAAGAGGCCCCTGAGCAATTCCGTTCGGTACCCATTGACGCGCGTGGATTCCCTGAAACACGTTACACATTGCAGGTGTACCTGGAAGATTGTACCGGGTGCGATCTTTGTTCGCAGGTATGTCCGGTTATCGTTCCCGGCACAGAAAACAGGAAAGCAATTAACCTTGGGCAAAAGCCGGAATTGGAATCTGAACGGGAAAACATCCGGTTCTTTGAACAGCTTCCGGTCAATAACCGCTCAACGGTCGATTTTTCTTCGGTAAGGGGAGCGCAATTTCTGGAGCCTTTGTTTGAGTTTTCAGGCGCCTGCGCAGGTTGCGGCGAAACCCCGTATGTTAAAGTGCTGACACAATTGTTTGGCGACCGTTTACTGGTAGCCAACGCCACCGGCTGTTCCTCTATATACGGCGGTAACCTGCCAACGACGCCGTGGACAGTTAATAAAGATAACAAGGGGCCGGCCTGGTCAAATAGCTTGTTTGAGGACAATGCAGAATTTGGGTTGGGGATGCGTATCTCAACGGATAAACAACTGTCCATAGCGACTGCCCTTGTGGAACAATTAAGGCCCGAACTAGGTGATGGCCTGGTAGATGGACTGCTGCATTCCCGTCAATTATTAGAATCGGAAATAGCAGAACAGCGCCTGCGGGTAAAAGCGCTAAAAAACGAATTGTCGCAAATGACCGTTCCCCTCGCTGAAAAGTTATTGTCAGTGGCCGATCAACTGGTACACCGGAGTGTTTGGCTTATCGGCGGTGATGGCTGGGCTTATGACATAGGCTCATCCGGGCTTGACCACGTACTGTCGACCGGCCGTAACGTAAATGTATTGGTGCTGGATACGGAAGTTTATTCGAACACCGGCGGACAGATGTCAAAAGCTACCCCTACGGGAGCAACAGCCAAATTTGCTGCTTCCGGTAAAAAAGTTGGCAAAAAGGACCTCGCGTTACAAGCAATTTCTTATGGAAATGTATATGTTGCCCAGGTGGCTATGGGCGCAAACCCGCAGCAAACTTTGCTTGCCTTAAGGGAAGCAGAAGCTTATAACGGGCCGTCACTCATACTTGCCTACAGTCATTGCATTGCACATGGCATAAATATGGAAAAGGGGCTGGAACAACAAAAACTTGCTGCCGCCAGCGGTTACTGGCCGCTCATACGGTATAACCCCGCATTGCGCGAGGCTGGGAAAAATCCTTTTGTATTGGATTCGCCAAGGCCTAAAATTCCGTTCAGGGATTACGCACGCAGGGAATTGCGCTATACCGCGCTTGAGGCTGCACACCCGGTGGAAGCTGACCACTTATTGACGATTGCCCAGGAACAAGTTAATTTACGTTGGAAAACATATGAAGATATGGCAGGCTGGAATGCATCCGCATTCAGCCCCGTTGTATAGCGTAATTTGTATTATAAGAACTGAAAAATAAGTATTAAAACCGTATCATTACCTTGTTAAATGCATTAAAATTCTGACAGATTTTAATGCATTTAATTTATTGTAAATTAAACTTTTGCTTCGGCAACGAGTCTAAAAGTTTTCTCGCTAATTTATTATATTCTTATCATAATGAAAAAACTCCTTACTTTAAGCCTGCTGGTATTTTTATCTTTTCATGCTTTTTCTCAACAGACTTTATTCAGATACAGGAATGTAAAAAACTTTAAACATTACTATACTGTAAATTTTAATGAATATGGTAATGGGGCAAACGGCTGGGTGCTGGAAGGGCCTGCCTGTTTGGTTTTTAACGCTGAAGACCGAGCAAGGGGAATTGTTCCGCTGTTCAGGTATTTTAACCCCAAAAATGGCGACCACTATTACACCACACACCTGGGAGAATTAGGCGATGGAGAAGTTGGTTATCATCTGGAAGGCCCATCATGTTATATTTACAAATTCGAGGTTCCCGGAGCGGTCCCCCTTTTCAGGTACTTTAATGTTAAGACCGGCGATCATTTTTATACGATAGACCGACGCGAATTAGGACGCGGTTTTGACGGGTATATATTCGAAAAAATTGTTGGGTTTGTACTGCCGCCGCGGTAATTTTTCTGTTTTGGAAACCAACATCTCGAAAACTTAAGTAAATTATTATATAAAAAGAACAATCTGCAAATGGCAACTAAAACACTTCGCCCAGGTTTACAAACAAACCATGTGAGTGATAAATGCCATAACCATAATCAATCGCAACGTTGGTATTTGAGTGTTTGTTTATTTTTATCCTGATTCCTGCTCCTGCAGCGGGAGCTACATATTTAAAACTGTTGCTTGGATATTCTGTCAGGCTTTCAGCGTTTGTAAACACAACGCCTCCCAACAATCCATTTTTTAGAATTCCAAAGCGATATTCTGTTTCAATGTAAAGCATGTTTTTCCCGGTAAACCGGCCCTGAATATAGCCACGCCCTGTATTATTGAAAGTGTCGCCCCCGGTATACGGAAGATCAAGATAGGGTGGGTTGCCTTTTGTTAACCAAACAAAAGCCCAAATAGCAAGCACATTGTTGGAATAACGGCTAACCTTTAAATACTTCCTAAAATCCAATTGTATTGATTCCCAATTTGAATTACTACCCAAAATTGACAAATTTTGCGTAATGCCTACGTTGGCATATGTTCCCTGGAGAGGATTGATGCCATTTGCCCGTGTGTCATATAAAAAGTTAAGATTTAAGCCTGATGAAGTGGTTTTGGCAGCGCCTCCGTAGGTATCAAAATCTGTAATTGTTTTATTTACGTTAACGGTTTGTTTAATATTATAATGATAATCAAGATTATAACCCAAACCAAAAAAGTAATTTGAGCGGGGAACAATCTTTTTGTACACAGTGGCATAAACCTTTACCCAATTAAACACTAAAGGATCGGCGTCATTTGGTTTTGTTGCAGTTCCAATACCGTAAGTATTTTCGGGGAACTGCATCCAGCGGATATCGGATGTGAGTTTGAAGTGATTTTTGTTTGTCCAGATTTCAGATCTCGAAACAAATATTTTTTGCGTTTTTATATCATAGGAAAGATCCCCCTGGATTACGGAAATATTTTCATCGTGGTTGGGGCTCGTAAAGAACGCGACATTTCCGGGCAAATCGGCAGCAATTCCCGTGGTAAGGGAATATCCGACAAATGGCACGATTGAAATATTAAGCTTTTTATCTGTAGGTTTTTTATTGATTGTTTTGGAATTACTGAAGATTTTTAAAAGCAAATCCTCTACGTCTTTTTGTTTGGAAGAATCAATGACTGTTGGTTTTGTTTTTACACTATCAGGATTTAATTTTTTTAACCTTAACGTATCTAACTGCGTATACCCGTTTAGAGAATAAAAAAGTGCAATAAGTATTAAACCTGTTGTTTTCAATTGGTTTTTTGCTTGGCCTCCCACATCACGCTATCGTATAAATCGATTAATTCTTTCCTGATTACATCTTTGTCGAATTGTTTAATCAGTTGGGCAGAAATTTGAACAGCTTCATTATAAAAAGACTGGTCCGTAATTAGCCTTAATGTTAAACTGATAAAGTTTGCAGTATCAGATGCCTTTAAGTAGGGATTTTTAAGCAACAGTTCATATTCTTTAAGGTTCCTAAAAATAACCGGCATGCCGGAAGCTGCAGCTTCCAACGGAGCAAACGGACAGTTTTCCTGGTACGAAGGGAATAAAAAAATATCTGCAGCGGCATAAATTGCAGGCATATCGTTTAAATCGTAGATACCTGCAAAACATATATTATTTTCAGCATTTTTTATCCGTCTGTTTATCCGGTTTATACCTTCGGTAAAAAAACCCATTGGCCTGCCGCCTACCCAAATAAATTTCGCGCCAGGTATCGCCTCACCTATATCAATATAGTCTTCAACCCCTTTTCTTTCCTGCAATTGGCCAACTCCTAACACAACCGTTTCGCTGTCTTCAAGGCCAAGTATTTCGCGCCCTCTTTTTCTGTTCTCCTGCGTTCGTTCCCATTTTTCTGCAAATATTGGGTTGTAAATTTTTGTAACCGGAGTCGTTACGCCTAAATCATTAATCGCTTTTTCAACCATAGGTGAAATAGCAATTAACCTATCCGTATAGGAATAGGCCATTCTAAAATAAGCTTTTGCAAAGGGCAGTAAAAGCTTCCACATTGGAATTGACCCTTTTATCGAATCGGGAATTACATGCACGGTAAGAATCCGGCGGTTTTTATATTTTCTCCCTTTCCAGAAATAGTACGGTCCATATGTATGGGAATGTAGTAAATTGCCGAAACCTTCGTCATTAACAACGACCGAAACATCGTTTTTTTCTCTTAACAAAGCAACTAGTTCAATAAAGGCGGTATCAACTCCCTGCCCCTTTGTAATAAAAGCAGTTTCTGATATCATATGAATCTTTAAAATGCTTTTTAACGGTTGTTCAAAAATGATTTCTTCGCCTTCCACTTCCTCTTTTTTACTCTTTTTGTAGTTATAAAATAAAAAAGCCAGGGGAATCCCCACAGCGGCCAATATTATAATATACTTAATTTTTAAAGTTAACGTGGCAACGTTAACCCAATATGGCCCAAGGAACCTCCCTGTAATAATATAAACGCTGCAAACAATTATAGCAGTTGAAAGGGTTAGCAGTATATAGCGCTGGGGCTTAATTTTTATTAAACCTGAAATAACGCTGACATATCCTCTTATAAATGGAGTTAAACGGCCAACAAATATCGTCAAAAGACCACCGGACGATAACTTAGCAGACATTGTGCCGATTTTAACGGACGAAATGGGCATCCATTTTGGTTTACGATTTAAAATAAACGATCCGAAAAAGTAAAAAACAACAAATAATAATGTCGCCGCGGTAAAATCAGCGGTTATTGCAAATAGTAAGACCAAAGGAAGTGACAGGACTTTTATATAAGTTAAATAGCCTGAAAATAACATCACCAGTTCATTTGGCACCGGATTTGGAACACCAACCTCCTGTAAGAAAATAAGGACATAAATAGCCATATAACCATAAAAACTGATGTAATGCTCAACATCGGAAGACATGCCTGATTGTATATAAATTATTTATAGTAGTTTTAAGACTAATAAGTCAATAGTAAGGCCTTATTCTGAAGTAATTCTGAACCTGAAATAAACTATGCGGCTCACGCGGGGACTCTTTTCTGCACTTTTTTTTTACAAACTAAAATTTCTTTAAAAATTCTACTTTTTGCGTTATCGCATTTCTTTTAATCGTTAAACTAAAACAGTAAAAACTTAAGTGCCCATTTGTTAATAAATGTTAAAACATGTATTAATTGATTCATTAACGATTCAATTTCATAGTAGCTTCAGATTTCAACTGTAACATTGTTATTATAATAAAAATGGTAATAGCGAAAATGAAAAACATATTAACAAAAATTTTGCCCGGTTGCTTATTGCTGATAACTTTTTCTTCGTGTGTGCATTTAAAGGAGTATCAAAAAAACCGGATCAATGATTCTGAAATGGCGCTTAGTAACCGAAAGGCAGAAAAGAATGAATTGAATTTCCAATCATACCGGGAGGCTGCTTCGGGCGCCAATGCAGGTAAAACCGGCGGTGGGTGTGGTTGTAATTAATTTGAGGTTAAACCTATTATGAAAAAGATTTATTTATCCGTTATCGGATTTTCGATAATATGCAGTTTAAATGCATATTCCCAAACTAGGCAGGACAGCATCGTTAACAAACCTGCAAGTGTTTTAAACAGTGTGCCAATTAAGGATACAACTCACTACAATCCCAGGAAACTGGAACTGGATGAAGTCAACTTGTTTTCCAGCTACTATTCCCAAAATGGAGATCATTCAGCCGTTACCGGGGGTATAGGTACAGAAAAGGTAACGGATATTTCAAACGGCATTACGCTGAACTTTGTTTGGATAAATAAAAACCTTAATAAAAACACCCTTAATGCCGGGCTTGGATTCGATTTACACACGGCAGCCTCACAGGCTTTTGTTTCAAAAACGGGCGCTTCCCATACCGGAGGCACAAGGGTCTATCCGTCACTTGACTGGACTGTTGAAAACTCAAAAACAGGCAATACATTTGGTCTGGGTGGATATATTTCGTACGAATATAATTATCAGTCGCTTGGGGGTGATATGCATTATTCGGTGAAAACCGAGGACAAAAACGGTGAATTTAGCGCCAAATTGCAGGCATATTATGATCTGGTAACATTAATTTATCCATCGGAATTTGTTCCCGCGAGTGTGTACGCTACCAGCTATGGCACTCACCGGGATGGTGGCGGGCACAGGGACAACCTTGGAACGAGTCCCAGGGAGACTTTTTCAGCGTCATTATCGTACTCGCAAATTATTAATTCGAGGTTGCAAGTGGCATTCCTGGCAGATCTTGTGGGTCAAAACGGATATCTTGGCTTGCCATTCCACCGGGTGTACTTTTCCACCGGAAAAGATACGATTGAAAAGTTGCCATCGTCGAGATACAAATTACCATTGGGCGCCCGACTTAATTATTTCCTCGGCGATAATATCATCCTGAGAACTTACTACCGTTACTATTTGGATAGTTGGGGCATTAGGTCGAATGCAGCAAACCTGGAAATTGCATACAAAATTTCCCCGTTCTTTTCCGTTTCACCGTTTTACAGGTATTATACCCAGTCTGCCGCCAGGTATTTTGCACCCTATGAGGAACATAGCCCGACCGACCAATACTATACCAGCAATTATGAATTTTCAAAATTCAAC
>Ga0302191_10002898_pt1 | contig 10610 bp, 7 predicted proteins | sample II_Bog_E3_1_FD_198775 | JGI IMG/M metagenome (GOLD analysis project Ga0302191, IMG submission 198775) | Peat permafrost microbial communities from Stordalen Mire near Abisko, Sweden - II_Bog_E3_1 | ecosystem: Environmental > Terrestrial > Soil > Wetlands > Peat | place: Sweden: Abisko, Stordalen...
GTTTGAGCAGTTACAGTATTTGAGAAAGCTATAATCACAATTAAAATTATAATATAAAATACCTTCCCCATCTTCATTATTTCTTCTAGTCAAAGAATTATAAAAAGCAAAGTTATGTTATATCCTATTATTATGAATGTATTTTTTGTTTAAAAGAACAAGGCTTATTCAAATACCCCACTCTATTTTAGAATTAAGGCTTAGATCTTTATAGGTGCGACTCCTGGATCGGGAAGGAACAAGTAATTCTCTAAAACTTAGATAGCTGGAAGGGTGAACTTAAGAAGAAGGATGAATTTGAAGAAAAAGAGAGGATTTCAAAACATCTTGAATCTAAACACAGAAACCAACAACGGCAACTATATTTAGAAATACACCTTGAGGATATTATAAGTAAAAGTTTAAAAAAGTTTACAATATATGTAGTGCTGAGGGTAGAAAAAATTACAGCAAAATATTCCCTTTACTGTTCTTTACTGGTTGAGGATCAAGCCACTTATATACAATAGAATAATTTGGGTTAGGTTCATCTAATCCCTTACATTCAAAAATCACTTTAATTTCGGCTGCTTCTTTTATTGAGTATGTTAAATTTATATTGCGCCTTCCTTCTACTGATTGTGTTGTTATTTTGGAATTATATATCTTTTCAGTTTGACCACCAGGATAAGTTACTAAAATCTGGATTATTGCATCAATCAAAGTTATGGATTGATCCCAAGAAATTTTTCCAACAAAAAGATACATCTCGCCTTTATTGGGATTTAAAAATGAAATTTCTTGATTGAAAATCCCCTTTTTCTCCTCCATGGTGCTTACCTTAAATTGAAATGTTTTCTTTTTAAATTGAACTATTTTTGTCGCATCTCCTGATTTTGATTTGATCTTCTTATTTTCCGGGGTTACTTTCGGGGGGTATGGATTGGTTTTCATTATAAATGTTTGGATTTTTATATAAGTTAATTTATAGTCCTTTTTATACTAATTATTTAGAATTCAAATGTACCTAAAAATGCAGTGCTAACCCCTTAATTAGAAAAAGTAAATAATAGTACTAGAGTCAAATTTGATGGAAGGAGTTTTCGGCGTGTTTGGAATATTGATTGTTTCCATCTCACTTTGCAATTTTGGGTTTCTACTATTTGTGAATTTATAAAGTTAAACCTTTATTCCCAAAACCAATATATCATCTACCTGCTCAAGATCGCCCTTCCATACTTCCAATGCTCTATCTAAAGCATTCTTTTGTTCATCCATGGACTTGGCTGCATTTGTCAATAAAAGTTCTTCCATTTGCTTGTATTTAAACTTCTTTCCGTTCGGGCCACCAAACTGATCTGCATAGCCATCAGTAAATAAATATAAGGTATCGCCTTTTTGTAAGTTTAGGTTATGTGTATTGAATGGAACGGGTTTGTCACATTTACCTATAGGTTGTTTGTCTGCGGCCACTTCATGAATTTTTCCATTATTAATATACCAAAGCGAATTATAGGCACCGCTCCATTGAACTTCATTTGTTTTGGTGTTTATGCAACACAAAGATATATCCATACCATCCTGCACGTTACTTTCGCTTTTTTCGAAGGTTTCAAGTACAAGTTCACGCACTTTATCGAGAATCTTGCCTGGTTCAATAATATTAAACTCTTTCACTGTTCGGTTTAAGGCATTGGAACAAACAACACTCACAAGCGCACCTGGAACACCATGACCTGTGCAATCTGCAGCTGCAACCAAAATATTATTACCGGCACGTTCCATCCAATAAAAATCTCCTGCAACAATATCTTTTGGTTTAAACAAAAGAAAAAAATCTGGAAGATATTGTTTAATAATGCTTAAAGGAGGCAGTATGGCATCCTGCAAACGCTTAGCGTATGTGATTGAGTCGAGAATATCTTTATTTTTTTCTTCTATTTCTTCAAAGGAATCTTTTAGCTTCAATCCAGAAATGAAATTTTCTTTGGTCAGACTATAACGTGTTTTCATTCCAACATAAGAGAAAATGATAAAAATAATACCAAACAAATATGCGCTAAGTATATTGGGAATATCTATTATTGCTTCCTTGCGAATTAAAAGTATCATCGTCAATGCAATGGCATGATTTATACTAGTGACCACCATAAGGTTTTTTGCCCTTCCGAAATAAAGCACCCCTCTAACCAATGTAATCATGCTTACTCCAAGAATATAGTTGTGAACATTTTCGAGGCGGGTTTTTGAAGCCATGAAGCTGAATAAAGTTGCTATTATTACAGAAACTGAATACGTTAATACAGCAGGAGGTAGTTTTATTTTTTTATGAAAAGCAACAGAAAAAAGAAGCAGGAACGATAAAGGCAGCGCCAAATAAAGAAAACCTAAAACCTGCTGCATTCCATTTTGAATTTCGAGAAATGCAAAAAAAGGAATTATGATTGCCGCTAACAACCAAATTTTGGTTATGGATTTGGTGGCAAGGCTTTGTTCCTCTTTTGCCCAGGCTATGTCATAATCAGAGGATTGATCCATTATTATTTGGTTACGGATAGTTTTAAATTTGTCTTCCCCGTGTTTAATAGGAGGATGTAAAGATAGAAAATGGAATGAGAATTTTTCTGCTCAATATAAAAATTAGCATGGGGCTGCCAGACTATACTTTTACTCCGATTATCAATATATCATCCACCTGTCCCAGGTTGCCTTTCCATTCATTGAAGGTATTTTCAAGTATGCTTTTTTGTTCTTCCATAGACTTGGTTAACGGCAGGAATCCACATACCGGCAAAGCAATCAAAATTGCAGCAATGAAAGTGACCAAGTTCAAAGCTGGTGCAAACTTGAAGAAAACTGTTAACAAGTAGTCAAAAGCTGATTCTTGAAGAAAAGCCCTAAAGAAATGGGGGGGGTATTTTGCTTAAGTTCGTATTGGAATTTGCTTTTTCAATTATTGCAATGTGTTCAATTAGTTTTGCATCCACTCTTCACACATGTTGAATTTTTCACTTAACTTTCCTTTTATCCGGTGTATTTTCACTCTCACGTTAGCTTCACTCAAACCCAAAATTGATGCTATTTCGCTTTGGTTAATATCTTCCAGTTCAAGTGATATTATCAGCCTTTCAGATTCGGGCAACTCTGAGATGCATTTGTAAAGGAAAGCCGTTTTAGCCTCGATGGAATTTGATGTTTTGTCTTCCTGTTCTTTTGGCATTTGACCTTTAGGCATCCGTTTCTCCTTTTCAATCTGGCGCAGGCATTGGTTTGATGCTATCCTGAAAATCCAAGTACCGATAGCCGATTCGTTCTTAAATTTTCCCAACTGTTGCCATATTGTTATAAAGGTTTCCTGTGCCACATCTTTCGCCCAGTCTTTGTCATTCAGGTAACCCATGCACAGTCTATATACACGCTGGTAATATTGTTTATATATCTCTTCGAAGTTCATAATGGCCTCTTTTTAGATTGAAATGTAATTGCGGGGCTTACTTATTTTCAGCAAATTGGTTCCGGATATTCTGCAGCGCGTTAACAGAATCTGTTAGACTGTATAACTTTTTCATTTCTCTGGGACGTAAAACAAACCATGCGAATGCTATCCATCCTGCACTAAGCGCATAAGAGAGTACCTTATGTAGTAGCGATTCGGAAATGGTCTCTTCAATCAGTGCTAAAAAAAGGCCTACCGACAGGGCAATAAAATAAATAGTGATGATTTTTTTATAAAGCAGTTCCAACTTATTTTTTAGTTCTATCATCTTGTCGAGGAAAGTACTGCTATCGAAGGCGCTAAATTCATTTTTCAAAAACATGTTTAATATTGAGTTCGATACAATGAGGTACAACACAATACCTAAAGCCATGATGGTAAGCCCGATTTTTGTGGTTAGCATTTCATTTTGCATCTTCTGCTGTTCGTAAATAATGAGTCCTAGGATTGCAGCTACTGAGAAGCCGGAAAAGAATAACTTATTCCTGATCTTTCCAATTGTTCCCTTAGCGGTGGTTGTTACTTCCTGTATAGGCGGTACAGTGGTTGATTCATTTTTTTTCCAGATTTCTTTTAGGTCGTTAGTGTTTTTCATAAGAGTTGATTTTTGTTTTGTTTGCCTTTTAGATACATAGGCTAATAAAATGTTACAGTTTTTCTTGAATTAAATCTGTATTTGCCTGATTTTAAACATAAAATATATCAAAGATAGGTTTTTATCAGGATGAAATACTAGGAGAAATTAGCAATAATATATTCCGGGTAACAGAAAATATTTTACGATTAAGAAACTTCCTTTTTGCAATACTTGCAATGCTTGCAAAACCTGGTTAACTACAAATCAGCAACAAATCTATACAGGTGTTTTTAGGGTCACAGTTATTAATTAAGCTTGCTTTATTAAATGAACAATGTCAAGTGTTGTAGTAGGTATTGAAATATTAAAAAATGGTTTTAAATTGGCGAAAATTATTCTGATTGATAAATAGATACAGGTGCGACTCCTCGGTCTATGAGCTGAATCAAATTTATAGAAAAACTTGAAAAAACCTTTACTTACTAGTTATATTTCTTCTCAATAGCAGACACACAGGATTTTAAGTACAGCGTGACCGCTACATTAGCAAGCATTTCGATGCAAAACAGAACAAAATCGCGTACCAAAAGTGCACACCTTGCGCAGCCTAGTATCGACAAGCATTTCAGAGGGATAAAGTGGACGGTTTTTACTGAAATAGCTATACAGTTTCTACACTCAGTTACATTGTTTCATTATGTTTATCTCCATTTCCTTACTTTTACCATGTTCCAAAAAAATTAGTTGGCATTAATATTGTTAAATCAGTTGAAAAAACTTGTTCTGCTTATACTCCTCACTCTAAATTCTTTCATCCCGATAGTCCGCGGAACTCTTAAGGCGCAGGACCGCCTCATTATTGATTCCCTTCAAAACGAACTCAGGCATTTTAAAGCCAATAAAAATGAACTTGGCAAAAATGTTACTTCATTAATGGACACTACTAAGGCAGATATTTTGTATGGCATAGTTTTTCAATACTTAAGAAATCCCCATGATACGGGCATTTATTATTCACGGCAGATTTTAGATCTGTCTGAACAAATAGGTTATAAAAAAGGGATTGGAAATGCCTATAATGCTTTTGGCCTTATTAGTATGGGGATGCAAAACTATCCGGCTGCGTTAAATTATTATCAAAAATCGTTGGAAATAAGAACGATTATAGGAGATAAAAAGGGAATTGCTGGAACCTATAATAATTTGGGGCTTTTTTATGGAAAACAAGGTGATTTTGAAGAAGAAATAAAGTATCATCTCAAATCGTTAAAGGTGAAAGAAGAAATCCGAGACCGGGAAGGCATGGCAGCATCGTATGGAAAAATTGGACATGCTTATTCTTGTTTGGGGAAATTCCCTGAAGCTATAAGTAATTACCTGTATGCATTAAATATCGATGAGGAAGACAGCAACAAAATTGAAATTAGCGGAGCTTACGGTGATATTGGGGATGTTTATTACAATGAAGGTAATTATCCGGAGGCATTAAAAAACTATTTGAAAGATTTTAATATTTCAAGTAAATATCCCAATTCATTTACGCTAGCGTGCGCCGATGTGGCTATGGGACGAATTTATTATAAACTGGGCAATGATACAGGGGCGATAAAATACTTCCTATATTCTTTGAAAATCAATGAAAAATTTGGTAACAAACCAACAATAGCAGATATTTATGATAATTTAGGATTGGTTTATATTGCTGTTAGTAATTATCCTATGGCATTAAGCTCCGCTGAATCTTCACTAAAGGAAAATGAGAATATCGGCTCCGAGTTGGGAATATCAAAAGCAACTATTGAAATTGGTTCGATTTATGAAAAACAGGGCAATTTAAAAGATGCATTGGATGCTGTTACAAAAGGACTTTCTTTGGCAAAAGAGATAAAGGCCAGAGTACTTATGCAGGATGCCTATAGGCATCTGATGGATATTGATGCTGAGTTACATGATTATAAATCAGCGTATGAAGCCCATAAAGAATACGATAATAATCTTGATAGCATCAGCAGTAATGAAAGTGTTCAGAAAATAGCGACTATGCAAATGAACTATGAATTTACAAAAAAGGAAGACTCCATCAGGGAAGAATACGAAAAGGAGAATATTATTAAAACGACTGAAAGTAAAAGGAAAAATATTATTACAGGGAGTGCAGTTGTAATTTCATTGCTTACCCTCATTTTAGCGGCGGTGCTGATAAACAGACAGCAATTGAAACGCAAAAAGGATAAAATCATTTTTGAAAAGGAAAAGCAACAAATAGAAAGTGAATTGGCAAATGCAAAAATAATATTGGATGAGTATATTCAAAATATGGAAGAGAAGAATAAATTATTGGAAGAATTCAAGTTCGATTTAGAAGGATTCAAAACTCTTCAGGGTAGGGAAAGAACAGAAAACCTGGCATATTTAAATAAGGCAACTATACTTACCGATGAAGACTGGAATAAGTTTAAAGAACTGTTTGAGCAAGCACATAAAAACTTTTTTAATCGTTTAAAAGAAAAACTGCCGGACCTGACTCAATCAGAAATCAGGCTGATTTGTTTAACCAAGCTGGCAATCGGCACAAAACAGATGGCTGGAATTTTAGGTGTCTCGGCCGATACCATAAAGGTGTCGCGCCACCGCCTGCGGAAAAAGCTAGGTTTATCTGAAGAAGAAACATTGGAAAATGTAGTAAATTCTATTTGATTATCAGTCGGATAAGAACCGTACCCCATTTTGTACCCTTAACTTATTAGGCTATCACCTGCACCATAAATACTTTTGGAGAAATACTAATCCCTTCCCCAAAAAATATTCGCTATGATTAAGAAAATAGCATTTTTAATTTGCCTGGAACTTATTAACACCTCTGGAAATGCCCAGTTGAATTTGCTTGGTAGTGCCCAAAATGGTGCTACCAATGCTGCTAATGGCGATGCAAACCAAGCAGGAAGCAGCGCCGTAAATAATACCGTAAGCGGAATTTTTGGCTCGAGGAAAAAAGCAAAAAAAGATACAGCCAAAGCCAATAGCCAGCAATCAAATTCTTCTGATCCTTCTGGCCCTTCTGCATCAACTGATGGCAGCACAGTCGCTCCATCAGCACAGAGTGATTATAAAGCGTATTCCAATTATGATTTTGTGCCGGGTGATACAGTAATTTTTGCCGATGATTTTGCTGATGACCAGGACGGTGAATATCCTGCCCATTGGAACCTGAATGCGGGACAAGGTATTTTAAATAAAGTTGCTACAGATGAGGGCTTTTGTGTTACTGAAAGCAGTATACTCTCCCCAGGCTATTCCTCTCCCAGAATGAAAACCAAATCATATCTCACAAGTGGGTTTACAGTGGAATTTAATTTTTATCCGAATAACTCGGATGGAGTAAGAACAAGGTTTTTGCTCCCCAATGGTAATGATGCAGGGAGTATATTATTTGATAATGATGGAAGTATAGACAGCCGTGAATTCGCCGGTCCCTACAAAGCAAATTTTCCGGGAGACTCAAAAGGATTTAAAAACAAATGGCACCATTGTGCTTTAATCGTGAAAAATGGTACCATAAAATGCTATGTAGACCAGTATCGTGTATTGGTAATTCCTAATATTGATTTTGCACCGGCTTCAGTTCAGTTTGGAGGATATGGTCCGAACGATAACCCTGTTATATTTAATAATGTGCGTATTGCTTCAGGTGGTAACATGAATTCAGTTGCTAAGAAATTTACAGATGCCAAAATAGTTACCCATGGTATTAATTTCGATATTGATAAGGCCACCATTCAGGCCCAAAGCATGGGAACACTTAATATGATTGTGAAAGTGATGCAAAACAATCCTGACTTGAAATTTGAAGTGGACGGACATACCGATAATAGCGGAAATACACTACACAATATGGAGCTTTCTCAACAGAGAGCCGATGAGGTGAAAAAACAATTGGTAAGTATGGGTATAGATGTATCACGTTTAACCACAAAAGGATTTGGCGATACTAAACCTATCAGCAGTAACGATACTCCAGACGGCAAATCCAATAACAGGAGGGTTGAGTTTGTGCGTATCTAATTTGTATCAAAATATCTTGCATATGTTTGCTTTACCCCTCTTGTACCCTGTTCTTTTTTTTGATTTGACTATAGCAGACATACTTTCGTTTAAATAAGAAAAACATAACTCTATAAATATAAAAACATGAAAAAAATCCTCCTCCTTGCGCTTACAATTGCTGCGTTTTCATCTTGCAAAAAATCAAGTGATAACAAAGCAACTCCTGCTACTACTACTCCCACTCAACCCGCAGCTACGAGTGGAACGTATACTAACCTATATAATATTAGCACATCCGGGCCCATAGCGCCAGTTGCCGACTTAATACTTTCAGGAAGCACTCTTTTTGGAATGTCGCCAAATGGCGGGGCCAATGGCGATGGAATAATTTTTTCCGTGGGTACAAATGGAACCGGCTATACAGACCTGCATGATTTTAATGGCGTTCTGGGTTCAAGCCCTTACGGCGACTTAACACTTTCGGGAAGTACCTTATATGGCACTACTCAAACCGGAGGATTGTACGGTTATGGAGTGTTATTTTCTATAGGCACTAATGGAAGCGGATATACCGTTCTCTATAATTTGGGAAGTACAGGCACTGCTGGCCCATGGGGAAGTTTAACTATGTCTGGAACTATCCTATACGGAATGACTTCAGCAGGGGGTGTAAATACATACGGAAATATTTTCTCTTTTAATACAGTTGGAAATGTATATACAGATTTATTTGATTTTAATGGAACAGACGGGCAAGGCCCGCAAAGCTCAGGTGCATTATTGCTTTCCGGGAACATTCTGTATGGCACTACAGGTTATGGTGGCAGCAGTGGCGACGGAGTAGTATTCGCCTATAATATTACAAGCAATACACTTACCGATTTGGTCAATTTTAATGGGGTTAATGGGTATCATCCTACCAGTTCATTAATTCTCTCGGGAAGTACCCTGTATGGAATGACACAAGGCGATGGCACTGATAATTATGGAACCATCTTCTCAGTAAGTACTGCCGGAACGGGCTTCACCAATTTATATACATGCACCGGTGTAAATGTCGGAACACCTATTTCGCCTCTTGGTTCATTAACACTTAATGGCAGTACATTGTATGGAATGTCACAACTTGGAGGCAATGGTCTTGGATTAATTTTCTCAATGTCGACAAGCGGCAGTAACTATACCGAAGTATATAATTTTTCAGGAGGAAGTGGTGGAGCGGCTCCTTATGGCTCATTATTGCTTTCGAACAATGTGTTGTATGGAATGACGAATCAGGGAGGAACAAATGACTATGGAACCGTATTTAGCTATTCTCTTTAACCTGAATAATATTCTCCCATTAAGAATTGAATTACTATAGATGTAGTCCAGACTGGACGTAAATGAATATCAGATTGTTACGAATGGTTTACTTATAAAATCAGCCACGCTAAGGCTTTTCAGAGATACCAATATTTTACCTATTAATACTTCCAGAAAAATAGTAAAAATAAGATTCAAAAGTACTTTTATTAGCAATCGGAAGTGGTTGGAGGAGTGTTTAAAATTACGGTTGGATTTTCATGTTGCACCTTAATGAAATCATTACCCTTGGAATTTAGTGGATTGATTTCCCATTAAAATATCTATAAAACCTTTTGCAAATATGCTCTTAGCTTTTATTTTACCATTGATCCTGAAAGCACATTTTAGCTTTATCCAATATTAAGTAATTGACTTTATTGCCTTAAATCAAAAACCTTACCCATTATTTCTCTATCGCCTTCAATATCTTTAACGGGGGCAGCAAGCACATATACAAAAATACACTTCTTTTCCCTAAAGAGGGAGTAATAGAGCAAATGAAAAATCAAGGTGTTATTTCTTCAGGCAGGGACTATTATGGAAGGTTTTCATGGTGAATATTGGAACTTATCAGATAAGGACTCTGAAGCGGAAAGCTACAGAATGATTGGGATAATACAGAAAATGCTGGGGCAGGAAAATACAAAGAACTTGCAAATTCTGGGCGAAAAGAAATAAATAATGCTTTGCTCACCTTATAGAAGAAATTAAAAACCGTGAGATTAAAAACCAAAGAAATTGAAGCAGCTTTCAATTCAATAAATCTAATCAGAATATTTATAATTCATTTATTTTATTATTTTTGTAATATCATACTGAATAATTAATTTTAATTAAAAGTTAAAAAAATATGAAAACAACAAAATCACTTGGACTAGTTGGTGGGATATTGGTATTTCTTGGTGGAATATCTAAAATGCAACATTATCCAGGAGCAAATATAATGATTATGCTTGGAGACTTATTACTTATTGTATTCCTGTTTTTATGGATTTCTGCAGCGAATAAAAATACTGGTAATATGAAAGAAAAGAACGCAAACCTTTTTTTATCAGTAGTTTTATTTGTAGCTTTAATTGGTCTTGTCTTTAAAATGCAACATTATCCAGGAGCATCAATTTTTCCTATAGTTCACTTTGTTTTGTTAATTATACTTATACCCGTATA
>Ga0302191_10002902_pt1 | contig 10592 bp, 25 predicted proteins | sample II_Bog_E3_1_FD_198775 | JGI IMG/M metagenome (GOLD analysis project Ga0302191, IMG submission 198775) | Peat permafrost microbial communities from Stordalen Mire near Abisko, Sweden - II_Bog_E3_1 | ecosystem: Environmental > Terrestrial > Soil > Wetlands > Peat | place: Sweden: Abisko...
AAGAGTCTGTTCCAGGATCAGGTTCACCAACTTACCTTTGTTGTAGGCCGAGACGTAAGCCGAGATGTCCTTTGTAGATGTTCCCTTGGCGACGAGTGCCTGATACCTGTTGGGGAAAGTTGCGAAGTAGGCATCCTGATTCGACATGCCCATGAGCTTATGGCTCACATAAATGACTGCGTGCAGGTAATCCTCAGTCTTGAACTTCCCTTCCTGCAAGACTTTGGTGTAGGACATGAAGTTGTCCCGGACCTGTTCGGCCATGATTGGATCGACCACGCAGTTGTTGATCATGTCCACTAAAGATTGAGTGGCCGCACCTTTAAGGTTCGCTGGCAAGGCACGGGTGACTTGTTCAATCGTTACGCTCATAATTACCTCGAAAGGGCCACCCTTCTAAAATATACTGAGTGGCCCCTCCAGTTCAATAGCCTTCGAGATCGAGAAGCCGCATGGAGAGCACAGCCTCATATCCGGTCATGTGCCCAAGCTGGACGATGAGCAGGTCTTTCTGGCTTGAGGAAATGGATTCCCATGCCGCACTGTTATGAAAATCACTCAACTTCTCCAACTTATCCTTGAGTTCATCCCTCTCGATCTTCAGCCGATCGATGAAACTATCGGCCACTTTGTAGCTGCGCTCAAACACATCTTTGGGCGACCACGAGACATATCCCTTGAATCCTTCGACGTTAGGTTTGCCTCCATCGGTGTACTCGACAAGGTATCCAACCTCGGCCGCATCGTCATTGCGAGACAGCTCCCACCCACGAAGTAAGTTGTAGGCACCTTTGGTCATGGTTATAGCACGAATAGTTTTCGTGCCAATATATGTGCTCATCTTGAATCCCATACTCCTCCTATTTGCTAAATTCCTAAATAGACTTTAGACTAGGTTTCAGTTCAGCACAAGTAGGATTCCTAGAAGGGGTAGGGGTAACGCAGAACCATGCCCAAATTCCGGTTTGGGAACCAACAAAATAATCTCTATCAAATTCACAAGGAGATCCAAAAATGGAAAGACCCAAAGTAGACGTACCCAATATGGTTGAGCAAATTCGGCAGATTCAAACTGTCATTGCTAAGACCACCAAGCCGTTCGAGCCACAACCTGTAGTCTCGATCTCCGACGAAGCCTATGCAAAGCTCATGGCGCCTTGCACCAACCCCAGCAGCAATCCCTCTGGAGGAGACCTTTGATCTACATCTCGCAAAGCAAGCTATGAAAAAGATCTTCGGATACATTCTACTCATTGCATTCTGTATCTTCTTCATCTTGATGGGAATCGGTCTATGGTAGAGTACCGAGTATGAAAACCCTCACCATCCGTTTCATCAATGAACCAGATCTCATCTCTCGCCTCATCACATGGCAGACCGACTCCCTCTTCTGTCACACAGAAGGTTTGTCACGAGATGGGCAATCCTGGGTTGGTGCCCACTCTGGAACAGGAGTCCAAGCACGCCCCTTGAACTGGGTCAAACCCACCTTCGAGAAGTGTTACAAGCTCCCCGTCAGTGACGACCAATACGAAGCAGCCATGTCTTTCATGGACTCCAAGATCGGCTACCCCTACGACTATGAAGACATTGTAGGAATGCTCTTTCACAAACGTCTAGGTCTCACCGATCATCAAGTCATTTGCTCGGCCTTCATGCTGATGTGGCTCCAAGCTGCTGGCCTCCAACCTTTGAACGTGCTCGCAGGATATGACGCACTCATCACCCCAGAAACTCTTCACCTAAGCCCGATCCTCATCGGTCATTGTGTGGTAGAGTAATCCTGTGGTTGCAGTGCTGTGCGGGTACTTGCCAAACCCCAGTGAGAGGTGGGGATATAACACTCACAATTCAAGCTACGTCTCCGGTAGTGATTGAATGTTAAGGCTCCCCTACAGGGGAGCCTTTCCTATTTATATTTGGGGTCTTATATAAAAAATCCCTACAATATATTTTTGAAGAAGAATACCCTCAGCATATTTAGGAAGAACACCTTAAATATATTTAGGGGGAGCATACCAAAATTGGTGATGATTATGTTTCATGGCACTGAGACACTGGGGAGACACTGAGGACACGAAGTACCCCCCCGGTAGAACAGGCTTCGCCTGTTGCGGAGGTGTTCCATGGCGAACACGAAGCAAGCAATCGGTAATGTCCTTGATACCGTCATCGGTGTCAGCAACACGATCACTGATACTGTCAACATGGTTGGCAAGTCAGCACGGTACGGCAACAAGTGGATGGATGCGGTGCTTGCAAAGCAGACCATCACACTGGCCATTGATGCTGACCTGTTCAGCACTCACTACATTCAGCGTAAAGCTGAAGAACTGGCGATCGAGCGTAAGCGCATCAGCACTTGGGCTGCGGAGTCTCCTGAGAACGAGAAACTCTATGCAGATGCTCTCGCACAACTGACGGCTGTACTTGCTTCTGTGAAGAAGTAGGTACAGCCTTCGGGCTTTAGCCCGAAGAAAGATGGTCTACCATGAAAGTCCTAGAAATGAATGAGCGTAGCTATTGGTTTCAACTATTTGAGATTACACCGACAGGTAATCTTACTGTCGGTGGGCGTCGTCTGCTAACTCATAATGAAGTAGCAGATTATAACCATTCACTGAAAGTAAGGAATGCTAATCAACGTTACTTACCAGTGAACTAGGGTTCTCCAAGCATCTTCCCTCAACCATAACTTAGGTTTAGGAACTACCCACTGGGAGTTACTCTAAACCCAAACATATCTTAGGGGTCAGCTTTTTAGCTGATCCCAGAAGTTGATTGGCGAGTGCAGCGAGTCAACTTGAAGAGAGGAAAGTCAAATGGACTACCCACTAATCGTATTTGGGTTCTGCACATTCTACGGGTCCATTGCGTTCATACGCTGGGTGGTCCGTAGTGTTCGGGACAGAAAGAAATGATGCGCCTAATTGAAGCTATCTTGCTGATAATCATGGACATCCTAACGCCGAGTGTTGGCAGAAGTTCCTGACCCAAAGTGTGTTTCTTGGGTTGTTCAATCAATCAAATTCAACTTTGTACTTTGGAGATTCCACATGGCAATCGACTTCGCGAAACGTTTTGGCAGCTTGGCTGCCAGTGCAGCTTCAACCACCACAACCACCAACACCAAACCGAAGGCGCAGTATTGGCTCAATATCGGTTACTTGACCGATCAGAAGGACGAGCAGGGCGAGTTCCGCTTCGTTTCCCTGTCCAGTGGCATCGCTCTGGACACCATGGAAACGCTGCCGGTGAATAGCAAGAACGCTACGTTCGCCATGTTCCAGGCGGCTCGCAATGATCTGCGTGATCAGCTTATCGCTGAGGCCACGCAATTGAAGCCGGGTGAGGCAGGTCTGTCCGAACCCATTCCGAGCATGTTCGGACTTCAGATCCAGATCCGTCGCGTGAGCGAAGAGACTGCGGCCGTCGCCGGCGAGTCGAATCCGTTCAGTCGTAAACTGGTTCCACCGGCTGTGGCGCCTGTAACGGTCGGGGCGTAGTTGAGACTTTGGGTGAATGGCTATTTGGCTGTTCACCCAATTTAACTCGCCTGTCGATAGACCTAAAATCTAAAGTCAACTTTTTGACCCATTTTGACGAAGGAGAACTAAAGACTATGACCATCGCAATCATCCTGATAGTCGCACCATTCTTGGCCATGTTCATACTGGTCACTGTCGTTTACTTCAAACCTAAGTTGGAGGTCAGACGTGCTCATCTATACCGGGATAGGCTCAAGAACAACTCCAATCGGAGTGCTCGAAATTATGCAATCCGTTGCTTATCAACTATCAGATCGATGGTTGTTAAGATCGGGCCATGCAGATGGAGCCGATCGTAGTTTCGAGTTGGGTGTGTTGCAACACGCACTTGCCAACGACACCAAACCTAAAATGGAGATCTATCTTCCATGGTCAGGTTTCAATGGCGCCACAGTCGGACCACACTTTCTGTTTCGGGAACCAACAGAAAAAGTGATCGAGATCGCAGCCAAGTTTCACCCAGCATGGGACAGGTGTACACCAGCAGCCAAGTTCATGCATATCAGGAACGTCTATCAGATCGCTGGATTCGATCTCAACACTCCGACCAGGATGGTCATCTGCTGGACACCACAGGGTAAGCGTGGTGGTGGCACTGGGCAAGCTCTCAGGATTGCCGAGTACCTCAACATACCGATCTTCGATCTGGCCGTACCTGGGGCCGATATGAAACTTGCAGCATTCGTCGAGGAGGAAACCGAAGATGAGTGATTTCTGGGATCGCTATGAAGATTTTGAACAGCCAGAAGAACCCGAACCAAAGACCTGTCGCAACTGTAGTGAGCAGGATCTTCACTGGGAAGATACCAGTGATGGCTGGAGACTATTCAATATGGCTGGTCTCAAACACGATTGTCAGGCTGACTTCAAACCGAGTAGCTTGAGTAATCTCAAACCCAAACCATTCTAGGTCTCGTACCATTTCGCTGGCGAAATGGTACTCGCGTTGTTGAAAGGCTGATATGAACCCACTCATTGTCACTCACATTTCGCATGTGAGACAGACTCCACGCACATTCTTCATTGGAAGACCAAGCCCATTGGGAAACCCATTTCCAATTGGAGATGGTTGCACTAGAGAACAGGCCGTGGATCGATTCGATACATGGCTGCTGGAACAGATTCTCAATCACAATGCTCGTGTCATTCATGAGCTTGAACGCATTGCTGCATTGGTTCAGGATGACACAAACGAACCAGTGTATCTGGTTTGTTTTTGTGCTCCCAAAGCCTGTCACGGCTATGTTGTAAGACGGGTTGTACTGGAGGCAATCTCAAATGAATGCAATTCGGAAAGTGATTGTAGCTGAAATCCGTGTGGCTGGTCGTCTTGCTTACAAGGAAGGCCGGTCGCTTGAGTCCAATCCGTATGCTCAGGATCGGGACATGAACACTTACCAGTGGTTACAGGGTTGGTTCGCCGCTGAACGTGAACACATTTACGATTGTGAGCCACCGATTCAGGCTGGCTTGATTTACAATGAAGCACAAACCAAACTCTGGAGATAATCGCATGTGGCATCTGATCTGTGAATCAACAGGCAGCATTGCAACTGGCACCCACAGGGAAATGTGGGAAGCGTGGCGTAAACTCGATGACGCCATTCGATCCAATCATTTCGTTGCCTATTTGGAGTCCGGTGTCGGAATTTCAGGTGGCACTCGTGATACACCCAAAGGTATTCGATCCGCTGGAATGTTTCCAGGGGTCAAGAAGTGCATTCGCAAATGCACGCTTCGTACTCAACGGCAAAAGATCCGAAAGGAACTTCAACAATGCAAATTATTCTCACACATGATGGCAATCTGACCGCACAGGAACAGGAAGATCTACGTTACCTGTTCACAGATGCCTTGCATGAGTTCTGTATACCTCGGGTCAAGCCAGATTACATCGATCGACGGTATGAAAGTCAAGGTCAGCAGTTCAAGACCATGAAACGCGACGAGGTTAATCGTCGCGTTTGTCTTGCACTAAAACTTCACAATGCAACATTCAACATCGACTTCAAGGAGAATTGACATGGGCGGTGGATTGATTTTGATCATCCTCGTAATCGTTGTATTTGCATTTGGTTTTTCCAAGGGTACAGACAACGAGAAAGCGAAGCACTGATGCCAAAACGAGTATTCGTATTTGGATCCAATGAGGCAGGGATACACGGGGCTGGTGCAGCCCATGTAGCTCTTGTAAAGTATGGAGCACAGATGGGCAAAGGCTTTGGCCATTATGGTGACAGCTTCGCCATCCCAACCAGGGATCAGATCATCGAGACCTTACCAATGAAGACCATCAATATCTACATCCTGGGATTTATTGCTTATGCAAATAGTCATAAGCACCTGAATTTTCAGGTGACTCAGATAGGCTGCGGCCTTGCTGGTCTCAAACCCAAAAACATCGCACCTCTGTTCATCCAGGCGCCTGACAACTGCGAGTTCGACAAGGCATGGGAACCGTGGCTTGGTTCGAGCTTCAAGTATTGGGGGACATACTGATGACTAAGTTTGTCCACAATGCTGTTCCAATCAAGCCAATGGATTCAGCACACAAACTTCGTCATGTGACACATCTAGTTGTGTTACGCAACGAACTTGTAAAGCCGTATTTCACTGCACAGGATTATGTCCTTCGTCCACAAGAAGACCTTATCAGAGCATTGTTTACCAACATCGAAGATGTACTCAAGTCTTTTGGTTTTACTAAACCAGAAGAATTGAATGTCATTGAAGGTAGACTCTACTTCGGCCGAGTCCGTGTTACTCAGATATTCAAGGAGATGTAACCATGTACTTCACAGCCGAGTATTACACGATGAATGGACTGGAGAAGTATCTTGCAGCCAATGAACATCTAGCCAAGATTCCAGCACCCGTTCGTTGCGTGTTCTGTCGTCAGCTACGCTGTTACTGGCAAGAAACTGGAGCAGGCTGGCGGCTCATGAACGAGTCCAACAACAAGATCCACAAGTGTGCTGAATATGCACGCTTCAAGAAAAAGAATGAAGCTCTCTACAAGCAGGTAAACGAATGAAACTCATCACTGCACTTGACCTACAAGAAACACTTGATGCTCTCGAAGATCGTACTGATACATTGGCTGTTGAGCCAGCAGATCTACGAACCTTGATCATCCGGCTCGATAAAGCTGAGACCGAAGCCATCGAGAAACGCAACCTGCGTAAAGATCTGGAATTAGCAGAGAACGCAGTAACCAACTTCAAAGATAAGTGGCTTGCACTTGTAGAAAAGAAAAACAAGCATGGCTAATTGCAAGATTTGCAATAAGCCAATCGTGCTACTACCATCTGCTGTTGAGCGTGCTGCCAAGTATGGTGGCACGCCTCAGCATTATATCGACTTGTTCGATACTCATCCACGCTGTTTCACCGAACAACACTACGAGCAACTTCGTCAGTGGCTCGCTGAAGGAAGAGAAGTCAGCAATGGCGCTTCAAGAACATCAAATAGAGTTGGAATGTCTCTTCAGCAAGAACCAGTTGATCCCAAGGATCGAGTCTGAGTTCGTCAACTGCGACAGCTTTGACTTTGCTGCACTCTTCAATGAGATTGGAATCCCGATAGACTTCGGGATAGCTCTGCTCATTCAGATGGCATTGCACAAGCGAGCTTCCGTCACAACCCTTGTTGGATGTCTTCGGCATCACTGCACTCATGCACAAGAAGTAGCTGATTTTCTTTTGAAGGCAGCCAAGAATAACATCGTCAACTACGATGTGAGCACACGGACATTCATCGTCAACTTTACGATCAGTGACGATGTGCAGGCAGAGTTGGATAAGTTTCAATTCCCTCTGCCTATGGTTGTTAGACCCAAAGAAGTAAAGACTAACCGTGACACTGGTTATCTCACAACTTCCGGGTCGATCATCCTCAAAAACAATCATCACTCCGATGATGTCTGTCTCGACCATATCAATCATGCGAACAAAGTTAAATTCGTAATCAATCCAGTGACAGTGAAGATGGTCAAGAATCGCTGGCGTAATCTGGACAAACCCAAGACAGGCGAATCGATCGAGGACTTCCAAAAGCGTAAGAAGGCTTTTGAGAAGTATGACAACACAGTGAAGGATGTGATTGATCTTCTGCTGAAGGAAGGCAACATATTCTATCTCACCCACAAGTACGACAAACGTGGCCGAGTGTATTGTCAGGGGTATCACGTCAACTATCAGGGAGCACCCTGGAACAAGGCCGTTGTCGAATTCGCTCATCAGGAGGTGATCGAAAAGTGAAGGATGGTTGGTACATCGTTGAAGATGTCGTTACAAAAGAGCGTAGCGTGGTTCAAGTTCAAACCCATAAACATGTGAAAGAACCAATTTGGGTATATGGAATTAGGTATGATAATGCCCATACTCCAGAACAATTCCATAAATACTGGACGATCATTCGTCCACTTGATTTAGGAGATCCTTCTTGAAGCACTTCACAATCCACGGCACTATGATCGAGAGCGAGGATGGTCGCTCAACCATCCACATCGATTCCAAGATTGAAACACCGGAATCATTCGACATCCCTGACTGGATGACTCCAGCCCAAACCGAGGCCATTGAAAAACTCTACATGCGTAACCCAGATGGATCCAAGTCACTCAAGGAGTTCTACGATCGAGTGGCTTATTGTGGTAGGAACTACTGTGGTCTACGTTGGTGCAGTATGTTCCTTGGCATCGAGAAAGACGGATACACTCACTCATGAATACCACCGTCATTGTGACTGTAGGCAAGTTTGTTGCCTACGGTATCTGCATCCTCATGGCTTTGCATCATTGCCCGTTCTGGGCAACAGCAATTGCCATCGTCATTGTCGTACACAACGATTTCGTGTTCATTTGGAAAAAGGAGAAAGAACATCATGGACGAGCTGACCCGTACTGATCAAGTTGGTCAAATGATCAGCCACTCACTTGAAAAGACAGCCGTTGTCAATCGATATATTCGTGTGGTGGATGAGAGTGACTTATCCAACCTCAAACTTGAAACCAACGATGGGATGCGATTCATCATTCGCATCATTGCCGCTAACGAATGAAACTGCGTAAAGTGGTTGGCTATGAAACTAAGATCAACCCTATGCAGGTTTTGGTTGTCATGGAATGTGGACATAAAAAGCCACTGCCTCGTGGAATCTATGACGAAAACACAAAACGAGTTTGCAGAGAATGTGAGTAGGAGAGATCATGCAGCATTTCACGCCCTCGCAATATCTGAAGATCGACATCGCCAACAGCTTCGGGCTTGACAAGAAGAGTTGGATCGAACGCATCAATTGGTTCGATGCCAATGAAAGCAAGCTCAACGAGATCACCTATCAAGCTGAAGAACCTGCAATGTATTTTGCAGGTCTGTTGGCATGGGAAGCATTCAAACAGGGTCAGCCTTCTGGTTATCCTGTCTCATTGGATGCAACCAGTTCCGGTCTACAAATCCTCACTGTTCTAACCGGAGATACATCAGCCGGACGACTCTGCAACGTGATCAACACAGGCAACCGTGAAGACGCCTACACAGCCGTCTATCAGTTCATGCTGGATCAGGTAGGGGAAGATTCAAAGATCAAGCGTGAGGACACCAAGCGGGCTATTATGACCTCGCTGTATGGCAGTCAAGCCGTCCCCAAAGAAGTTTTTGGTGAAGGCGCCTTGTTCAACATCTTCATATCGACCATGCAGCTTCTTGCTCCGGCTGCATGGGAATTGAATGAGACATTTCTGGAGATCTGGGATCCCAATACCCTATGCAACTCTTGGGTATTGCCTGACAACTTTCATGTTCACGTCAAAGTCATCTCCACAGTTAGCGAAGTGGTTCACATCTTCAACGAACCAATCGACACTCTCCGTAAGGTCAATGCTTCAGTAGAAGAAGGCCGATCCCTTGGAGCCAATACCATTCATAGTATCGACGGCATGATCGTCAGAGAAATGACACGTCGCTGTGACTTCGATCCTGAAGCGGTACGAACTGTTCTCAAGATCTTGCTCAGTGAACATGAGCAACTTGGCACCTCAACCAATAGCGAAATGGTTCGGACTTTCTGGAACAACTACAGATATTCTGGCTATCTCTCGGCTCGTATTCTGGACTTCATCGATGAAGATTCAGTTTTCGAGATCGACGACCGTCAAGCTGTAATTGATCTGATTGGTTCCCTCCCAAGGAGGCCATTTCAGATTATGACAATCCATGATTGCTTCCGGTGTTTGCCCAACTACGCAGATGATCTTCGGATGCAGTACAACCTCCAACTTATGTTGATAGCCAAATCTGATCTGCTTCAGTTCTTACTTACACAGATCATGAATCGGCCGATCAACCTGCAAAAACTGAATCCGAACATGTGGCAACAGATCATGGACACTGACTATGCCCTTAGTTAAATCCCGCATCAAACACGTCTTCAAGTATCGCGTATGGAAGGTCAGTCACCCTAATCGACCATACCCGATGTATCTCTTCAACTTTCTGGATGCCTGCCGATTGGCAGGCTTCTGGACCCAACAGGGAAAATGAAAGTGAGAATCATGAAGGAACTCAAGATCCGCATCAATAGAGTGACGGCAACAACAATCGAGTATGATCGCCGTCGCAAACCTGAACGTTGTGTTCACTGTCGGAAACCGACTACAAGCCGGTCAGTGAGCAAGTCACTGTATGGCTCTCTGGAGCAGGTAGCTGCCCACCCAGACTGCACAATTGATGCTGCAATTCTAAAGGCATTGAAGGCGTAGACAAGCGGCAACTTCCAAGTTATTATGTGGGTGTACCAAGAAAGGACATCCATGCATTACAACGTGTTTCTTCTCGCAGCCACGATCCCAGCCGAGCAGCAGATTCAGGTTCTTCCTTCAACTGCTTCCACTCCGGGTGGGTTCACCAACATCGGCAACTTCTACCATGGAGTTAAAACCCAGACTGGCGAGGATGCCAATGGCGAGCCGATCTACAGCTGCACGGATGATGCGTCGGATGACCTGCACTATATGGTCAATCATCGCATCGAAGCACATGTCGA
>Ga0302191_10002904_pt1 | contig 10587 bp, 7 predicted proteins | sample II_Bog_E3_1_FD_198775 | JGI IMG/M metagenome (GOLD analysis project Ga0302191, IMG submission 198775) | Peat permafrost microbial communities from Stordalen Mire near Abisko, Sweden - II_Bog_E3_1 | ecosystem: Environmental > Terrestrial > Soil > Wetlands > Peat | place: Sweden: Abisko, Stordalen...
ATATAGCTGTAAAAGCTAACCAAGACAAAAACAGAATATACATCAGATACGATGATATATTTTCTATTGGGTTTAGGAAGGGGATGTACAATGTCTCGATGCCTAATGAAAAGCGGTTTTTTCGCTTAAATTTTGTGATAGCATCAAACAAAAGCAAAAATGTAAACGATCATTTTGCATTTAATCTCGAAGTTTATGAGGTTGGTAATTCTTCTCTTGAATTATATAAAGATTTAGTTGCGCTTACTAATACGGTTTCACCAGAATTACACTATGAAGATAATAGTGCATTAAAAGAAGCCTTCAAAAGACCAATTAAAGAAGTTGACGAAACAGACAAAAGATTTAGTTACAATTTTTGATTATCGCATTAATAGCTACTATGAACAGGAGGGCAAAAATTATAATGGGATTGGTAGCTGGTACCTTTTTCGCAATCTATATTTTTCAATTCATTTTTGAAAAGGAAGAAGATAAATCAGATTATAAAAAGCGTTTAGCAATGGCTGTAGATTCCATAAACCATCAATATAGTATCGAAAAGAGACAAGAAGAAAATAAATGGAAAGAAGAAGATAACAAAACTGAAATCAGTAATGCCAATTCTGTAACATCCTCCCCAACTATCGATGTTGACAATAATAATGAACACAAATCAAATCAATCATTTCACTTTTCGAGTGATAATGACTTATATGAATACCTTGCTGGCAAAACATTTTATTCTAAAGATCATACGATTAAAGTTTCAATAAGTAACGTAGTTACCGTGAATGGAAATCCTGCATTTTTCAACTTAAAATTTGTTGCATTGAGTGCGAATATTGGTATGGTTACAGGTCAATCAATATCTGCGGAGAATCCAAACTTAGTAATAAAGATACGTATACACCCAGATGAAGGTAGCATTGATTTTAAAGGAGATTATTTATACTTAAATCCTTAAGCATTTATCAACTAATGTCGATCTGCAAATTGAAATTAGTGATATTGTTAGATGGCATGGGGTTGATTTAGCTGTGACCACCACGAAGGGTAAAACGGAAATCAGGAAAGAAAGTGGCTCATTGATCAGGACAATTTAATATTGAAGGCTGATGGGAAAAAAGAGCAATTTATGCCCCATTTTGTGCTATATTAATGACTTTAGGCACCGAGAAATCTTACCACCCCTAATTACGAAATAACAGTCTAAAAGCCTTGTCCAGTGTGCGTTAAGCGATCGAAAGGGGCAAAAAGATATTGACTCCTTTTCGTTCATTTGAATACTTTTTTGCAAAAAACCTGAAACCAGCACCATACCAGTGGCGTATCCCCCTCCCTGGGGGGGCTTCCTGGAGGGGGGGCAGGTCGGGTACAAATCCCTTCCATAATTCTGACTACAGAACCGATCGGTTTTTATGGCTGATGAGTAACCCTTCTAAAAATTTGGGATTTTTTTGGCGGTGGAAAATTGGGAATCAAACTTTATCACAAAAATTCAGAACCAGCGGGGGCTTTAATTACAATAGGGAAAACAAAAACCCCAACCATTATTACATAATAGCTGGGGTAAACCCTGATGAACAAATCAATGTATTAATTCAGTTTTTGTTGGAAGTGATATAACTGACCCATATCGAATGCCAGGTCGTCAAGATCGATCATGTCCTCAATGATTACGGATAACTGATTGGCATAAGCATCAGGCGAATAATGTTTGAAGGAGAGACCATCAAGAGCCTCAGCCAGATCATCATAACCAGGCTCCTCTATTTTACCGCTATCCTTTATCATTTCAAACAGGGTACGCTTGATGGTTGACAGCTCTGGTTTCGTTAGTGTTGTTTTCTTTTTGTCCATAGTATTGTGTTTATTATAAATAGCCTGGAAACCGAAATTCGAAGCGTTGATGTAAAGTGATCAGAACATCAGCTCAATCGGGTTTATTTTGGATCTCCCCATATTTCTCTTGTAGAGATCCTCTATAAGTTTACCGAACTGGTGTTGAGTTACCAGGTATGTTGTTTTGTATTTGGGTGGTGGATAGTGGAGATTAATTGCCCTCACTGTTATGGCAGCAGCATATGAGATCAGGTCTTTTTTTGAGATGGTTTGTTTCATACTTATAAATATGGTGTGATGGAAAATCGAATGACGTTGTAAATAAGGTTAGGAAAAAAATCAGGACACTTCTTGTTGGTTCAACCGAACCAAATATTTGACCTTATGAGTAATTAGGTATAATTTTGTACCCAAGTTCTTTACCAGGTATAAAACAGGTCAAAAGCCAGTTTATCTGCGTTATTCGTTGCTAAACTCGGAAAAGCGTACATAAGTCATTGATTATCAACCTTAGGTTGTGTTCTTAATGGCTCCACTTTCTTAAACAGAAATTAAGCGCATAAATCATTGTTTTTCAATGCTTTATGCGCTTTTCTGTTTTAGTAGTGTAAAACAAATGTGTAAAACATTTTGAACTTCATTTTTTTCACAAAAATTGATTATAATGGCTTTACAATTATTTATAAAAATATCTATTTGTATTTTAACACGCAATTTTGGATAGCCATAAATAGCCAAAATACCTTTGTGGTGTAATACGATATTGTATTATTAACTTGACTACCACTGAAAATGCTAGGCCTATTATAACACCAGCAATACTGCATCACCGACGCAAAAAGCTCGCCCAATTCCTTCTATTGTCTACGGATGTGTCCGGTTTTTCTACAAACCTCGCACACACCCAATATTAGATTGGAACAAGAGAAAATATCACAAGAGTTTGCAGAAAAGCAAATATCGCATATCCTAAACTTGCAAAATGTAAATTAAGGATTAGCTTTTTTGTTCTTTTTCAAACTCGTCATAAGTTAAATAATTTTTGTGTCCCCGCCCTTTGACTTTTGCAAGTTTTGTCCCGTCAATTCTTTTTTTATAGACTCAACAAGTTCCTCAAGCTTGTTAATATGTGCTTTATTTTATAAATACATGTTCAGGTGATTGCAAATTCGGGACCTTTCAAATTCAACGTCACAGAACAAGCACTTACCTATGGAACTGATGGTTGGCATAAATAACAATTTTAGACGGATAAATGTAAGGCAAAATGTTTTCTTGGTTGAGATACAGGCATGAGAAATTCTATCGATAGAATCAATAATTCGGTGTGTCCCATCCTTTAATCCTATAAGTCATAGTTCAGACAATATTTGACGGTTCATCATCGCCAATTAACCAATTGACTATTTAACTAATTGACCTAAATTTGCCCGCATTATGGCAAATGAAAATAAATTGCAAAATTTAATAGGGCATTGCAAAGAATACGGTTTCGTGTTCCAGTCGAGCGAAATATATGACGGCCTCAGCGCTGTTTATGATTATGGCCAATATGGTTCTGAACTAAAGAAAAATATACGCGACTACTGGTGGCGCAGCATGACGCAGATGCAGGATAATATAGTGGGTATCGACGCTGCTATTTTTATGCACCCCACGGTATGGAAGGCGAGTGGCCATGTGGATAATTTCAGCGACCCCATGATCGATAATAAGGACAGTAAGAAAAGGTATCGCGTTGACCACCTGCTAGAGGGTTTTGCTGAAACGATAGATAAGGAGAAAGGCGACGCGCTATTGCAACAAATGGACCAGTTGCTTGCTGCAAATGACTTTGCCGGACTGAAACAACTGATTGACGATAACAAAATAAAATGCGCCATCAGCGGCACCTGCAATTGGACGGAAGTAAGACAGTTTAACCTGATGTTTTCCACAGAGATAGGCTCTGTGGCTGAAGAAGCGAGCACCATATACTTACGCCCGGAAACAGCGCAGGGTATTTTTGTAAACTTCCTTAATGTGCAAAAAACGGGGCGTATGAAAATACCTTTCGGTATTGCGCAAACTGGCAAGGCATTCCGGAATGAGATCGTGGCGCGTGGTTTCATCTTCCGCATGCGGGAGTTTGAACAGATGGAAATGCAGTTTTTTGTAAAGCCCGGAACCCAAAAGGAATGGTATGAATACTGGAAGGAGACAAGGATGAAATGGCACCTGAGCCTGGGTATAGGCGCTGATAAATACCGCTTCCATGACCATGTGAAACTGGCCCACTATGCAGATATGGCGTGTGACATAGAATATGATTTCCCGATGGGCTTTAAGGAAGTGGAAGGGATTCATAGCCGTACGGACTTTGACCTTAAAAACCACCAACAATTCAGTGGAAAGAAACTTACTTATTTCGATACAGATATAAACCAGCATTACATCCCATACGTTGTGGAAACATCCATAGGACTGGACCGGACGGTGATGATGGTGCTCAGTGAGGCATACCAGGAAGAAGACCTATCTACGCCCGGCAAACCGGATAGCAGGGTTGTGTTGCGGTTTCCTCCCATGCTGGCGCCGATAAAGCTGGCGGTTTTGCCGCTTACTAAGAAGGATGGACTGCCGGAGATTGCGAGAGACCTGATCAACGAATGCAAGCCACACTTCAGGTGCTTCTATGAAGAAAAGGACAGCATAGGAAAGCGTTACCGCAGGCAGGACGCCATAGGCACCCCCTTCTGTATTACCATAGACCACCAGACAAAGGAAGACCAAACCGTAACCATCCGTTACCGTGATAGCATGACCCAGGAGCGGATCTCATTGTCAGCAGTAAAAGACCTGGTAATGGATAAAATTAAAATGTTCTGATCGTTATCGAAGAAACCAATAATGACGCAGGCCAATTGGGCATATAAATAAGCAATAGTTCTTCAACATCACATCGCCGATGGGATGTTGTTGTTCACGGGAATGCCAGTAGTTATCTTAGTATCCACACAAATATGTTAGGTATGGAAGACACTATTTTACAGGAAACAGCGCTCGCGCTAAAACAGGATTGGGACCTGATGATACCTGATACCTTGTCTGAGGAAGCGATATTGCAGCTGTTGCGGGAACGGGTGGTGAACGTACTGGAGCGCGGGCCGGACAACTTTTACCAGTTGATGTACCGGCTGGATATTTCAGAAAAGAAACTGAAGGCTGTGCTGAACGATAGCGATGTGGCTGGCAAGACAGCCAAGCTCATTTACGACCGGCAATTACAAAAAATAAAAAGCCGACGTGAACACAAAGTAAAAAAAGACGTAGGTGATAATGACCTGAAATGGTGATGACCGATGCGTGGTGGTTCCGGCGCAAAACCTGAATTTTGACGGATCACCCACTTAAGCATGCTTTGTGTTGTGCATGTGCCACTGGGATAATTGTCGAACAGAAGGGCTAGAAAAAGGCATTTTTAGGGTGATAATAGCTACGAACGCTAACACCCTAAAAACCCCTGTAATGATTGCCTGTAAGGGCTTTGAGAAGTGAGCCAACCATCGGATTTGAACCGACGACCTACAATTTACGAAACTGTTGCTCTACCAGCTGAGCTAGGTTGGCTTTCAATACTTTAGCTGTTTACAATGATTGATTGCCAAACAGTTTTCAAACGGACATCGCTGTCCATTTAATGAGGCGCAAAGATATTAAAAATGGGGATTTTCTAATCCTTTAGAAACAATTTTCCGAATCAAATTACAACCACTTCGTAGAAATCCTTGGGGTCAAAATATTTCTGCGCAAGCGATTTTAATTCTACGGCAGTGATGGTTTTGTAGGTGCGTATATTGTTGTAAAAATAGTCTTCGGTAAAACCGTTAAGTATCAGTGTGCGCCAGCGTTGCAGTATGGAGAATGGGCCGTCAAGATCACCGAGAAGGCCACCAAGGAGGTAATTTTTTACAAGAAGCAGCTCTTCGTCTTCAGCTTCTTCATTGCAAATAATATCCATTTCCCTATAAATTTCCTTTATTGCATTTTCTACTACATCCCTGCCTGTTTCAGTATGAATAACCAGCGACCCTCCATTCACATCCGGGGATACGGAGCTATAAATACCGTAGGTATAGCCCTTATCTTCCCTGATATTGCTCATAAGACGGGATCCGAAATAGCCACCAAATAATGTATTCAGCACGACCATTGGTGTATAATCGGGATGGTGCCTGTTGGGGAATAATCGTCCAATACGTATAGCACCTTGCACGCCATTGGGGTCATTGCTTATTTTTTGTACCCTTTCCGATGCATTTGCCGCCGGAAAAACTTCTTGTTTCAATGTTGTCTTAGACAACAAGTGTTTGCCAAAAATATCGTTAACACATTGTACTTCTATCTTCCCTATTTTGCCGGCCATAAGTATCCGGGCATTGGCCAGATTGTACTGCGCTTTATAAAAGGCCAAAAGATCTAACCTTGTCAGCGCCTCGATGTTCTCCTTTACCGAGTACCTGCCATAAGGATGATCAGGCCCAAAAAGCACCGCGTCGATTTGCCTGTTCGCGACAAATTCGCACTGACGAAGATTTACTAATAATCGTTGAACCGCATTACGCTTATGTATCTCTACTTCATTTTCGGGGAATGTGGCATCGGTAATTATTTCAAACACCATCGGTAGCAGCACCGGCAAATGTTTGGTTAGCGAATAGAGCGTGATTGTGGCGTAATCGTTGCCGGCATTTACTTTGAGTTGGGCGCCATAAAATTCCAGCGCCTCGTTGATTTGCTCAGAGGAGTATTTCGACGTGCCATTTTTTAATAAGCCGCCAATAGCCTGCGCCACGGAGGGTTTCTGCTCGTACCAAAGCCCGGCGGGGAAAACCCAATCTATCTGAACAACGTCCTGAACTCCGGCATCCAGCCAATACAGTTCCAGCCCGTTGTCCAATAATACCTTATTGATCGGGGGAAGTTTGAAATCAAATTCTACTGCGTCATGTATTTCCGGAGCCAGTGCCCTGTTTACCATTTTCCTGCTTTTTGCCAAAGATAGGATATAAACCAAGGTCAAAAAGCAAAATCTATGGGTAAAATGCCCGTTTGAACCACCAAATCATTCAATGTCAAGAAAATTATTCCTTGAAAAACAATGCCCGCAGTTCACCCGCGTCCTCGGTTTTCATTTTGCCACCGAGCACCAGGCGCAATTGGCGTCGCCTCAGCGCGCCGTCAAACATCTTTATTTCTATCTCGGTCTCGGGTATTATTTCGGGTACTTTACGTGGCCTGCCATTTGGGTCCAGCGCTACGAAAGTCATGTATGCCTCGTTAGACAAATACTTGTATTGGGCAGACAAATCTTCACCCCATACGCGCAGATACACTTCCATCGAGGTATTGAATGATCGGGTCAGTTTTGACTCTATGGTAAGCAGGTTCCCTAATTTTATGGGGTTGGCAAACGATACATTGTCAACGGAAGCGGTCACCACCGGGCAATTACAGTGTTTTTGGGAAGATATCGCCGCGGCAATATCCATCCAGTGCATAAGCCTTCCACCCATCAGGTTACCAAGCGTGTTGGTATCGTTGGGTAACACCAATTCAGACATTACAACAATCGTATCCTTCGGATTTTTCCCGGGCATGTTCTTAGAAGTCAAGATAGTATAATTTGAGGTGCAAGGTACATAAAAATGGAAGCCCCGGAACTAAGCGGCTATTTTGAAAACCATCTTAATGACCCTTCATGGCCTCAATTGTCTTCACACAATTAAAGCCATTATTATTAAACAGCCTCAAACTGTAGATACCTGATGCCATTGATTGCGGCAATGTAAACTGTGCAATGCTGCCGTTTAAGGTTAACGTTCCTGATCGTATGATTTGTCCCGTAAAATCAGACAATTCGAAAGACCACGTCCCGGGCGTGAACGGTAATTCTATAGTCATCGTACCTGTTGCCGGGTTGGGAAACACCTTAACTTCAGACTTACCGTCTACATTCGCAACACCTTCATTTACCAGCCGCTGGATGTGTGTAGCAGCATGAACAGGGTGACTAAACGTAGCATCCGAATAGGTCACCTCAGCCATTGGGGTAACCTCTCCGGTGCGATAGTAATCCTGTAGATAAGTTGTGGTGGTTTGGCCTTGGGTGAGGCCCAACGTGGTTAGCAACAAATCAGTAGCTAATGTACCATTAAGAAAAAAGCTATCAACTTTAGAAACAATTTTCTTGACCTGTAAGACATTGAAATACGAAGAGGGTATTCCATCCAAGTTTTTAACCCTCATCTCTCCCCAACCAGTTACTGAATCAGTTTCACTCATATAAGATCTCACAATGCCTGGCGCATGATTGTAACTAAATGCTGCTATTGATATTTGATAATTAAAATCTGATTTATATGATGAAAACCAATTGTTTTCGTAGGTCGCTGGAAATGATATGACAATGTGAGCCGACGAGAAAGTATCAAACTGCGGAACAATGACAAAACTATCGGTTGGACCATGAGTGATACTGCCAATATAGGTCGCTGCTCTAGGGATAGCAGAATAATACTCAAAATATCCGAGACTTGCTATATCGCATTCGACATTTTCCTGATAGGAATAACCTGCAAAATCGTAAAAATTGCTATCGGCAAACGGATACGTAATCGAAGCTACCCGGTAAATAAATGATGGTACAGTACTATCTGTAATTGTGGTCAGATCCCATATTGCATTGGTTGTAGGTGTTAGGATGGGGATGAATGATGCAACAGTTGTACTGGCAATGCTATCGGTGCCAACAACCGAAACGGGGTAACTGCTTTGGCTGAGCGTGATCTGGCCGGATGAAGTCACAGTAAGCGATAGGGTAACGACTAAGCTTAGCAGGAATTTTCTCATGCAACGTGATTTTGGTGAACAAAAATAAAAATGAATATCGTAAACAAACCTGCTGACAAATCCCCCTTGTTTTCTATAGTTCATCTGTTTTGAAAAACCCTGTTCAACGGATCCTGAAAATAACAATTCAAATTAAGTAAAAAAATAGCATTTTATCCCAATTAACAAGAAGAAACCCAGTGTTCCCCAAGTAAAATTGAGGTAGCACTGGGATTTTCTTGGCCTGCCGCAAGGCACCGAGCCAAAATAGTGATTCGATTTCACTGAAATTACTTGCTCAGGTGCATGCTCCTTTCTTTGACCAATTGCCTAAACCATGGGTCACGCAGATTTTTGATGAACCTGATTGCCTCCCCGGTGCTCTTCATTTCCGGCCCTAATTCTTTATTTACATTCGGAAATTTATTAAAGCTGAAAATGGGTTCCTTAACAGCGAAGCCCTCGAGGTTCTTTTCTATTTTCAGGTCCCTCAGTTTCATTTCTCCCATCATTACCTTGGTCGCAATATTCAGATAGGGGATACCGTAAGCCTTGGCAATAAATGGCGTCGTCCGGCTGGCCCTTGGATTTGCTTCTATCACAAAAACCTTACCGTCCTTTATCGCGAACTGGATGTTGATCAGCCCCTTGATATTAAGCCTCAGCGCTATTTTCTTCGCTATATCTATCATCTCCACTACTACCAGTTGACCAAGATTGAAGACAGGAAGCAAGGCGTGGCTGTCGCCGCTGTGTATCCCCGCCGGCTCTATGTGCTCCATAATGCCCATGATGTGCACTTCTTCGCCATCGCATATCGCATCTATCTCTGCTTCCTGACAGCGATCCAGGAAGTGGTCAATAAGTATTTTATTACCGGGCAGATGTTTCAACAGGCTCAGAACGCTACTTTCCAGTTCATCCTCATTTATTACTATCCTCATACGCTGCCCGCCGAGCACGTATGAAGGTCTCACCAGAACCGGATAACCAACCGCTTTTGCTACCTCAATGGCATCATCAGTTGTATACGCCGTGCCATAATCAGGGTATGGGATACCCAGTTCTTTCAGCGTATCGCTAAAGCGGCCTCTATCTTCTGCTATGTCCATGTCGTCGAACGAGGTCCCAATGATCTTTATACCTTTTTCATGCAATCTCTTAGCCAGTTTTAGAGCTGTTTGTCCCCCCAACTGCACAATTACACCATCTGGTTTTTCATGCTCTATGATCTCCCAAAGGTGCTCCCAATATACTGGCTCGAAATACAATTTATCTGCGATGTCAAAATCGGTCGACACAGTTTCCGGGTTACAATTCACCATGATCGATTCGTAGCCACACTCCCGAATGGCAATCAAACCATGGGTGCAGCAATAGTCAAATTCTATACCCTGCCCTATGCGGTTAGGCCCGGATCCCAGCACTATTATCTTTTTCTTTTTCGATACTATGCTCTCATTACTCACTATTTCTACTTCCTGTCCAAAGAGCTCATCGGGCTGCGGTTGAAAGGAAACGGTAGGCGCTTCGAACGTGCTGTAGTAATAGGGCGTTTTTGCTTCAAACTCCGCACTACAGGTATCTACCATTTTGAAAACACGGGTTATACCCAGCGATTTCCGATATTCATATACTTCCTCTGCCGTGCAGTCTTTTACCAATTCTGCTATTTGTTCATCGCTGAAGCCCATTTGCTTGGCTTCTGTCAATAAGTTAACTGGCAGTTTGCCGAGGTGCTTGTGTTTACGTATCTCATTTTCCAGGTTCACAATATCCTGGATCTGGTATAGGAACCAGCGATCTATTTGGGTCAGCTCACGGATGGTTTTGATAGATACACCGGCCGCGATCGCTTCCTTTATGCGGAAAATACGGTCCCAGGTAGGGCGT
>Ga0302191_10002911_pt1 | contig 10574 bp, 5 predicted proteins | sample II_Bog_E3_1_FD_198775 | JGI IMG/M metagenome (GOLD analysis project Ga0302191, IMG submission 198775) | Peat permafrost microbial communities from Stordalen Mire near Abisko, Sweden - II_Bog_E3_1 | ecosystem: Environmental > Terrestrial > Soil > Wetlands > Peat | place: Sweden: Abisko, Stordalen...
TCTTTCATAATTTTAACCAATTAACGCTTGAACACAAATCGATAGTGGCTAATACATTCGGAAATCATAAAAAAATGCAAATTAATTTAACTGAGAATAAAAAATAGTAAGCAAATGGGACGAATAATTTATTTTTTTGCAGAGAAAATACAAAAAGGAAAATCAATAAACAATTTACTTTGAAATCTAATCAGGGTAACTATGATTCCACAATTATACCAAATAGCTCTCGATTACAACGCTTTGGTTATTCCCCACCACAAGTCAATAGTGACATGCCTGAGACTATCAAATTCAACAATTTCATTGCCCATGCCCATAATTTTAAATCTTTAGACAATATTAATTAAAATATCAATAAATAATCATTTACGCCCAGCCAAAAGACTATTGCTCTAAATAATGCGCATCATTCCCTTCAAAATAATTTTATTTATTGCAGTCATGTCGCCACTGAAAGGGGATGGGCCATTCAAATGACTGACAGGCCTTTAATTATTAAAAATGATATCAATGATCTCAGAATGATTATAAGTCCTTCGACTCCAAGAATTCGATTTGATTACGGTCAAATAAAAAAAGTCTATGACTCTAACGGTTAAAAAAAGCAATAGTAAAATGATAATAAAAAGGCAAAATATCCAAAAATTATGGCTGAAGGCGAAGGCCATGAAGTAATCAGTAAATCTAGCATAGAATAACATGCGATATGGAATAATAAAGAGTAATTAAATCCCAAAAATCGCTAAAATTTAACACTCATAAAGAAATTATAGGAAGCATAATCAAGATATAGCAATTTGTCTCTTCAGTATAAATAATTAGAGCAAAAACTAAGAAACAGTGATGAAATAAATCATCAACTCAACAAGCAAGTTTTATAACTTCAAAATTATATCAATGAAAGATTAGGACCCTAATTATAACCGAAGTAAAGATATAAAAAGAAACTCGAAAATATTTAGATTAACTTGATCTAGCCTCATAATAATATTAAAGACTGTGAGAATATATCAATACATTCTGGTATTCATAAAAACCCAGTTCTATTGTCAATGTTTCAAGATTAGAATTAAAAAATCAATCTAAATCCTTCACACTTTCAGCAATAATTTTCAGAGGTCATTGATCACAATTTTAATTGTTAGAGATTTTACTAACAACAACCTTAGTCAGCCGATATTAAAAAAGCTTCAATTTTAAAAGAAACAAAAACGATTGGCAATGAAAATTAAATTTTAATAAAAGCCTATAATGAACGAATTATAAGTTTAGAAAGATAAGTGACTAATTTGAATACTCAACTTAATGCAACAAATTAAACCAATAACAAGTGCCTCAGTACTGCCCATTTGTAGATTATGGAGCTTCGTGACAAACTTTAAAATTAAACAATAGAAAAAGATGAAAAGATTAGCAATTTATTCGATCAAATAAATAATCTTTAAATGGATATCAGCAATAAAGATTTTATTGTTAGACATTTAAAAGAAGAGTTGATGGGTAAGGATCATAGAGAAGAAGCTAAATAAAAGGCATCATATTCATCTCAAATTAATTATAAATCTTAAGACAAAGAAACCCAACGATAACTTTAAGATCTACGTAAACATATTTTTACTCTTTAGCGGTAATAAATGATACTCACGAACAAAAACTAAAATTTAACTTATAAATTAATGTAAAGTGAATAATAATTAAATAGGATAGCGATTTAAAATTAAAATTTAAGAAGATAAATTTAAAAAATTGAGGATTATAGACATTAAAAAGAAATGTTTGAAGATATATTGAGCAAAAAGAATAATTAAATCATGATTTTAACTGATTTAATGCTGGAGAAAAAATAAAATTTAGGATAATACTCAACATTAACTATGGAAAACGAAAAATTGAAAGATATACTGATGAAGAAAAACTAAGAGTTGAGTGAATTAACTTATAGACTTTATGATGATGATAAAAAACGGCGATAATTGATGAACATTGAAAATGGTTTCAATGAAAAGTAACTCTAAATATAGAGATTGCAAGGCGTTCTTAGTAATAAATAGATGAATATTGAATAGCTACATTAGTCTTTTGCATAATTGCAAAAAACTTTTGAAGAAGTGTCTTTTGAATTAAAACGTCATAAAAAAATAATTTTGTAGAATGAGTCAGTGATTAGAAATAGAAGTGAAAAATTGCAGTAGTATGAAGGAGAAATCATTAAACTGTTAGAGATTAACCGTTATTATCAAGAATAGATGAATAATCTGAATCGAAAAGTGGAGAGCATTCGCTTATAGTTGATCAATAAGGCGGAATCAGAAAAAAATATGAGAAAAGATTTGTAAAACAATCAAATAAATATTTAAAATAAAAATAAGGAATTGAATGAGTAAGTTAGACAGAAGATGATGTTGAAATAGGAAAAGTAACAATTTTGCAAACAACTAGAAGAAATGGGATTAAAGCACGCAGATCTACTGAAAGACTATCAGCAAATTAGCAACAAATTCATTTAATTAAAAAATACCTTAAAAAATAGAGAAAACAAAATAATTTATTTACAACAATAGATATCTTCCATAAACTAAGAATACAAAAAGCATCACAATTGCTCAAAGCAAATTGAATCTCTTAATTAAAAAGTCGCAGCATATGAATTGACAATCCTAAAGCTGAACATGAATAGATCAAACTCAAATTCATTCTGTACAACTCAAAATACGCAATTTTTAGAGAATAAAATAATCCATCAATTGAAAAATGAAAATAAGATGCTAAAGCAAGATATTTCTATTTTTTATGACTAAAAGGAATAATTTTAATTTGAAGAAGAAAGAAGTATGAGGCATTAACGAAGTTTAAGATAAAAATTGGGGGACAAAAAATAGAAGATCGGAGAAAAGGTGGATAAAAATAGAAAAATTGGAACCTCTTCCAAATCCATGCAAGATCTGTTCGAAGACTACCATATAGAAAACTTATGCCAAAGGTAGCAGATGCACCCCACCAACAAAAAGTACATAACTGCTTAATATATTCAAATGATATACTCTTAATAGCTTCTTTTTTATAAATAAAAAACCGGAGAGCTTTAGTAGCAGATCAATAACCACATTAAAATGAATAAAGATCTTAAAAATATTTTGGAAAAAGCCATTGATAATAAGGATAATACAGTACGATAATTTTATAAGCACTAATTCAAACGATATGAGGATGAAATCGCCTTTTTAAAAAAGGAAAATCTTCACTTAGTACGAGAGAGAAAGAAAATGATGTAAAAAGTGCAGGAGTATCAGCAAAAAGAAATAGTAGAGGAACGGAAGACAAAATTATATAAAAATAAATCTTTGAACGAAAGTGATCCTTCAATAAATATAGATATCTGCGATCATCCAAACGTCTATTTGAAAAAAAGTATCACAGATTATGACAAAGATGAAAAAGGACATAAATTATTTCATTGATGAATGATGATATATCAATAAACTATATATTCAACCAGAAAATGATATGAAATTAATAGATGTTTAAATTAAACAATAACCTGATTAAATGATTTGTATTATAATACAACGTTTGAAAAAAGTAGCTCAGATGTCACTTAAACAGCATAATCAATTCATTTGCTCTCACACAGGGTTGTTTCTCATTATTTTTTTCTGCCTGCTTAAGGTTTCCATAACACAAATAACTATAGCTGATACCCATATACAAACAACCCGGAACGCTTATCGCAGCGCTATTTGTAGCTTCTACAATGCAAATTTTACCTCGAGTTAAATAAGCACGAGTCAAAGTTATATTAATCAATACTCTTATTTATCCACACAAGATATCGAGACAATACTCATCTCGAAAGACTTTACTAAAATAAAAACGCAAACAATCTTGATTATTATACCACATATCATCGCCTATATTATAGCGCTCATCATTTGGATTCCTCTGTGCTGCTGTTGTGCGTGGCCGGGTAACAAAATATTGACTTAGAAAAGCATCCTTCCTGCAGCAAATGCCGTAAACCTGAAAAAGAGATGTATGGTAAAGTTTAATTGAAGTGGACATCCTATTGTGCTATAGTATTTTATCTTGTCGTATTGGCTGGAGGAATTATAGGCAGTATTCACGGAACAGATATCGTTTATAACTTCAATGATATTGGCTGCAAAATGACAGCTATTGGCGATGATATCCTAAACGGAAGATTGTCACCCACTGTCGCGAATAGATTTTTCGTGGGGATTGCTCCTCTTGCCACAGATTTATCCAGTTTTAATTCGAGCTTTAACACCATGTGGATACAAAATCAAAATGTAAAGATATCATTAGTTTAGTCATTGAATAATGCAGGAAATGTTAGAGTAAATCAAAATGCTTTTCAATTATCCGTCAACAACACCTACACAACATATACCGGCGCAGTTTATTCTAATGCTTTTTCCTCAGACGGAACCATCGCGGGATATACGAATATAAACTCAATCTTTAAGACATCCTTTTACGGTCCGCCTACAGTTTCTTCAACCATTTTAGGTAATATATATTCAGTAACTTCCCTTATCTTCAATTAAATCAATAATATCCTTGATCCCATGATCAGTGCTTGGGCTAATTTATCAGCCACGACTCAATCCACAGTATCAGCCCAAATTACGACCACATTGAATAGTATTAATACCCTTGAATCCAATGTAAATAGTTTTATCAACATATTTGGACCTTTCTTCAACGTAATACCCTTAATATTCAGAATAATCAACTATTTAATCAAATAATCATGTTATTACAAGTCTTATATGGCATGTTTATTGGATTGGCTCTGTTAGGCTGCCTAGCTTCAATAATTTTAGCTTGCTATTCAGTTGTAAAGGTGAGGCTTATTATGTATCTTACATGTGGCTTTATGCTCTTTCTATCTTTTATATCCTTTGCGCTTTTGATATTAATTGCTGCCATAGCTCCCAATTTGTCACAGATATGCTCTTATGCAGATCATCAGTTTGCTTCAGGCAGTACCACTGCAACTTTCTTCGCTAATCTAGGAGTTGGACAACTCGGAAATTTTTTATCAAATTGCATGTCAGATGGCAATGGATGGATTATGGATAAAATTTAACCTTCATTCAATACCTCATTTGCCAATTTACTCCTAATATCGCAGAACATTCAACTTTTTAATACGAAGATCCCTGATTACTCCTCAGCCAATTTGAATGCTCCATTTACTTCAGGGACAAATATAGTAAATCAGGTGCTCAATGCCCAACTATTGGATGTAAATGATACAATCGCTATAAATTTTCTCACTGGAGTTAAATTAGTCAGTTTTGCTTTGGATCCTACGTGTACTAATCCTGTAAATGTAAATGGAGATTCTTGGTTACCTTCATTACAAGTCTCTTCATGTCCAGGCGGTAAGGCTCAAAATCCTCCATGTTTGACCCTTTCAAATACTGCGACCTGTCCCTTGGGTTGTTACTAAATTATGAATGAAATGGAAAGTTCATCGGGTGATTCTTCCTTCGCTATAGATTTAGCAACTCGTTATGGAAGTAACAATTGTAATTATTACAAGTATATTGTTAATTTAGAGAACAATTGGAATATCGTTAGAAAAACCAATATGAATGGAGTCCTGACAGCTCTAACCGGCCTCGGTACTTCCATTTCTACTTATGACACCAATTTTAAGAACACACAAGCAAATATTACCACCTACTCCACTATTTTACAAAGCAATTTCAATTCAATCACTAATCTTACAGCCGGCACCTTTAATGGTTTAGACTGCAGAGTAATTGGTGAAACAGTGATGGATTTTCGGAATTCAGTTTGTGTTGGACTTATAAACTCAACTTATTACAGTCTGATCAGCTTAATTTTAGTAAGCTATGGAGCCCTAATGGCGGCATGTTGTGCAACTTGTGCTGGAGTACGCCACTTTAAGCATCTGCAGCGCATGCAGATACATGTAGGTTATAAAGGAGTACCAGTATCTATTTCTGAAAAAAAATTAAATGATATCTGATTTACTTAATTTTAGTATATCCCGATCAAGTGACAAATTGATTAAGCTATCAGATGCAAGTGTATTTCCTTAAAATGTTAAAATTTGCTTCTTTTGAATGATAGAAAGGGTTTTTCTTAAAAATGCCATAAAATTATATTTTAAATATGATCCCATAAAATAATATTACGATGGAATAAGATCCTATACGCGATGCAGTCTTACAGTTTAACACTATTCCCTTGGAAAAGGAATAATAATATGGCACCTTTCGGGAAATTCGCAGCCAAATCAGCACCTTTGGCAAATATCAGAAGAGGCTGTTTCTACTCATGGGATTCTACTGGATCACTGCCTCATTCTTTTTGATTCTCCCCTTCTATTTCTTCAAAAGTCCCATTTATTGTCAATAACCAATATCTAACGATGGTTCCTGTCATCGTACTAATAATTTTACAAAGACTGTCTGGATCAGTGCCAATAACAACTCTGTCTTAACCCTAATGTTGCCGCCTTTGTAAAGCCGTAAAATACGCTGACTTATTAATTCCAATTTTTTTGCGGGAATGAATTTTGGAGAGTGTTTTACAAAGTATTTTTCTAGATTAGTTAGATATGCCCCTAATCACTATCTTGGATAGGATTACTAATTTATGGTTGGATCGCTGATACTAAGGGAAGAAAAATCGCCTTTCAAATATCTTGGAGATTTTACACAATCGGGCTTGTATTTTTTACGGCTACAGAAGTACAATTTCTAATGAGTTTTGGCTATTTTATCGCTTGTGTCAACTGTTTTCCATCTTTGGTCATTCAATTCATGCTTCTCTTTTAGCAAATAGGTATAATTATTTAGAATTAGATAGATCATTACGATTAAAAGCCTGTTATCTGCTGTTGGGCTTCTTACTTGTTGCTCCTCTCCTAACATCTTTCCTTGCTGGATATCTGGTGATGGCTGGAGTTAAAGTCAGCCTCACTGCTCTTTGCACCGTCCCAGCTATTATCCTTTCTATTATGACTGGTTACCTAGAGTAATCAGCCATATACGCATATAAAGATAATAAACTACTAGCTTTCAGTATCCTCAATCAGATTTCCCGTATCAATGGATGTCCACCCATTACAATCGACCTCTCCCGCAGTAGTTGGCTGAGGTTCGATCATTACACAGCTGGATTTTGGGACGCAATGAGGCATCCTCCCACCAGAAATAAATTATTAATCAGTTTTCTCCTTATGTACACATTTTCGTTCAATAATCGCTTTGCTCAGATTTCACTTGATGAATTCACTAATGAATATTTGCGAGGAACTATAATGAATGGGACATCTGCCATAGCCACAATTACTGTAATTATTTTGGTGACTCATTTTAAACTTAACAAATACACCTGCCTTGCATTATTAACAATCCTTGTCTTGCTGGTCAATTTGATTGTCGCTATAATAGGAGTTGAAGACTTTTTATTTGAAAGTATAGTGAGTATAGCTTTACGATATCTTTCAAACCTCAGCTATTCAATCTTTCTTATTTGGACAATTTAGATCTTTCCAACTGTATGTAGGGCTCAATGTCTAAGCTTCGCCCTTTGCGGTATTTCATTGGGCTCTATTATGGCTTACTCATTATAAAGGAATGAAATAGTTGAGTTATCCATCAGTTTGGCATTTAATCTGGCAGTTTTCAAATTAAGCCAACCAATCAAATTAGACTACTAAAACAAGCTTATCGATACTCTTACGGGTGAATACTACGATCAGAAAGATCGATTTAAGAGAATTTTATGAATGATAAGCAAATAACTAATTATAATTAATGACAATTATACTATCATGATTTGAAATATATAAAAGTACAATCCTAAATGACAACTTGATAGCCATTTAAAAAGGCATTATTTATTATAAATATTCATCCTTCTGATGTATCAAATCATTTTCCATGAAACTTCCTGAACAATAGCAAAGATTCTCACACTACAATGGTGCCAATCCATCCCAACAAAATATTTCGCCAAGTTATCATAAAAATGTATATCCTAATTAGCATCATCAATCGCCCGCCAATGATCGCTACTAAGCATAGTTCAATTTCGATGACGAGATAACTGTGGAGAATCCGTCATAAGCAAGTCAATCAGATCCATAAATCGATTTCCTCAGAAATGCTGCAAAGCAGGTGGAACCTTCAATCAGAGAAACAGTGATATTGCATAATCACAGCATTGTGAACAAGTAAAATCGCCCAAACAATGAAGAAATATCAAAGTGTCTCACGGAAATCACCAAGAAATTTCCAAAAATTCACCTTTAAAAAATAATCTTAGTCTTGCATTAGCTTGTGCATGAGGGGTGCAAGAAAGGAACTGACAATAGTTCAGAAGACAGCTAAAAGATGGCAGAAATGGGATTTTATACTTAATTTCCAGATTATACTTCGCAGAACAGACAGAGAATGGCCCAAAATGCCCTTCCGATTGATCCTCGCTTTAGCGAATAAAAACGAATAGCTATTTCATTTCTCAATAGCGGCTATGGTCTACGAGTCTTGAGAGAATAGATAAAGGATTAAAATATGTAATATTTATTTAATGATAGATCTGCTCCAAAGTACAACAACACGATTACAACAGTTATAAAACTTGCTTTTAGAAAAGTTGAAGAGTGCTTGAAGGCTAGTGGCATGAACATAAATCCCATTTCAACTCATTAGGAAAAAATATTGAGGGCTCCTCTGATCAACGGCGACAAATGGCTGCCTCCTGATCAGCTTGAAACATTTCATAAGTTTATTAAAGCCTCCTTTGGAATTGAAATTGCAAATATTTCGATTCAAGAAACCTACAAGCTTTATAACTGCTGTAAGATGCAGCTTAAACAGAGATAATCCAATGAAATGGCTATAATTCGTTGCAGGCAAAGCAAGCTGTTAAGAAAGCCGAGGGTGAACAATCAATCTATGCATCATCAAAGTATGTCCCCTTTGCCACAAGGATCCAGTCCAAAATCTGTCTATCCAAGTTCAAGTAATCAAAATACTGGTTTGCATCCTCGGTATGGAGGGTCTTTTCCATATAGATTCAATAAACCATCCTGATCAATGCTTTCATTGCATTTCTCTATTTATCTTATTGATCTGCTTATATACAAAATAAAATATGGATAAGTAAAAGCCAATATTGTTATTATCAATAAAACAGATCAAATGATAAAGATATCAAATTGCCTATCATTTACAGCCCTTTTTGATCTTTACAACTTCCCATTTTAAAATAGCCAACAAATCAGTTTATTCAGCAATGACCTCGTTCTCCAGCATTTCCATCTTCGCGTATGGCAGCTTTTAGCAATAATTCTCAAACAAATTTGAAAAATCGTATTTTACAAATGACTTTGGTTTACCCCGCTTTGGTTTCTTTACAAATTATACTCCTTGTTAAATCAACTGAATTTTCTCATACATTTGGGAGACAAAAATCTTAAACTAATCATACTATTCATCAATGTATGATTATTAAAATGATATACCTTTTATATATGAAGCCCATCTCTGTATGTTTTCATGAATGAGAATTTAATTGTCTTTGATTTTATTTAAATAAGTCTGTTATTTTGTTGTCGTCCAAATAAAGAACAAAAGTATTTAGCGGATTCCTTTCTCTGTGAGCATTCTACTTTGCAAGCATTCTTTTAAAAACTCTTTTTTTCTTCCGATGCATCTTTGTATATCAGATAAAAACATTAAGCCCCTATAATTAGCACGTAGCAAGATTTTCCACCAAAAATGAAAATTAATTTGGACTCGTTATACAAAAAATTACTTCCATTAAGTTGGACATGTTCTCTCAGCATAAGGGTTATCCTCCAAAGATGGATATAATCCGACTTGTTTGATAATGCAGACTTTTTGCCAAAACAAAACATCATTTCCATTTTGCTGCAACTATTATTTATGGATCATCACCGCATCATAAAATTATTTCTCTTTCACAGCTTTTAGCATGTTTTTTGATGAGTTTAAGCGGAACAAAAAATTATCCCAATTATCTTTATCGTAGTTTTAATTAAAGAATATATATCGTGATTGATAATGCGTTGATTAATAAACCATGGCAAAAAGCCTTTTAGTAGTGTTTCTCAGATTTATATCTTTTAGGCTTAGGAAAAGTTCTTCCGCTTTATTTACCAAATTTTAACAATTTTTACCAATTTAATATACGTGATTTTCTGTTTCTATTTTTTTTGCTGATTTTCTTTTAGTTTATGGAAGATGTTCATATTTATTAATGTAAATTAAGAATTATAAATTTGATTTAAAGCCTAGTTTTTTCATATCAAATATTAGATATATTACCTATAGTAAAGACTGATGATTTCTAGTCATAGGCTTATAAAAATGGAAATCATAAATTCATATTTGATATAATTTTGCCCTATCTCTTCTAAAAATGTTATCTTCAATCATTTCTAGTAAACTCTTCAATTTTCATAAATTATCTATTATTTTTGCTGTATTTCTGGTAGGGCTTTCTGATTGATAGTCATGATAATTTCTATATCTCCAAAT
>Ga0302191_10002928_pt1 | contig 10546 bp, 8 predicted proteins | sample II_Bog_E3_1_FD_198775 | JGI IMG/M metagenome (GOLD analysis project Ga0302191, IMG submission 198775) | Peat permafrost microbial communities from Stordalen Mire near Abisko, Sweden - II_Bog_E3_1 | ecosystem: Environmental > Terrestrial > Soil > Wetlands > Peat | place: Sweden: Abisko, Stordalen...
ATCTCCCAGCCGCTCCGTCAGCGCCGTCTTCAGCGTCACCGCATCTTTAGGATCGCCATGGCCCGCCCACGCGCCCAGCATCTCCAGCTGGTTATCCGCCAGCGGACCAATCAGCGCCACCTTCTTCGCCTTCGCCGTCAATGGCAACAGCGTCCCCAACCCTTCCACCGGCTCATTCTTCAGCAGGACAAACGTTTCCTCGGCCACCTTCCGCGCCGCCTCCCGCCGCTCCGGCGTCGCAACGTAAGCCGGCCCCTCAGGCGCATAAGGATGGTCGAACAACCCCATCGCAAACTTCACCCGCAGCACCCGCCGCACCGCCTCGTCCACCACACTCTCGGGAATCTTCCCGTCGCGCACTTGCTGGGCGATCACCGTCCCATAGAGGTTCCCCTCCATGTCCATCTCCACGCCCGCCTCCAGCGCCTTCCGCGCCACCGTCGGCTTGTCGCCAATCGAGTGGTTCAGCAACTCCCCCACCGCGCCCCAGTCCGAAACCACAAACCCGTTGAACCCCCACTCCTTGCGCAGCACCTGGTTCAAAGTAAACGGATTCGCCGTCGCCGGAATCCCGTTTATCGAATTGAACGAACTCATCAGCGTCGCCGCCCCGGCCTCAACCGCCGCCCGATAAGGCTCCAGATAAACCTGCCGCAGCGTACCCTCACCCATGTCCGTCGCGTTGTAGTCGCGCCCCGCAATCGCCGCGCCATACGCCGCAAAGTGCTTCACGCACGCAGCCACCGCATCCGGCTTGGTCAGGTCGTCGCCCTGGTATCCCTTAACCCAAGCCCGCGCCATTGCCGACCCCAAAAAAGGGTCCTCGCCCGCCGACTCCACAATCCGTCCCCACCGCGGGTCCCGCGCAATATCCACCATCGGCGAAAACACCCACTGCACCCCGTCCGCCCGCGCTTCCACCGCCCCATAGTGAGCCGCCGTCTCGGCCGCCGACGGATCAAAGCTCGCCGCAATCGCCAGCGGAATAGGAAACGTCGTCCGGTGCCCGTGAATCACGTCCTGCCCAAAAATAAGCGGGATATGCAGCCGCGACTTCTCCACGGCAATATGCTGATAGTGGTTCGTCGCCTCCGCTCCCACCACGTTCAAAAACGACCCCACCTGCCCCTTCGCTGCAAGATCGTCATACCGCATATTCGACGCATTCGGCCCCGTCGCATACCCCGCTGAAAACTGCACCAACTGCCCAATCTTCTCGTTCAGCGTCATCTGCTTCAGCAGCGCCTCCACCCGCGTGTTCACCTCTTTTGAAGCGAGTTGAGCATTCGAGGGGGCCTTGGTCTGAGCCGCGCCGGTCATACAGCAGGAACCAACCAGAACCATCAACGGAGTCAGGACACAAAGCACAGGTTTCAGAGCAATTTGCAGAGTAATAATCATGGCTCGGCCATCATAAACCGTGGCCCGACCCACCGTCAGATCCCGTCATATTCCAAATTAGGATCAAGCAGGTCTGACAGGTACGCTCGCATGAACCGCGTGAGCCGCTGGTGCGCCAAGAACTCGACTACAACTCAACCTGACAGCCACAACTCGTCTTCGCATGTATCTTGAATTCATGCAACACGATTGGAGTTCGGAGCCGGCTAACCTCCTGTCGCCGGACATCGTCGCGAAAGTCAGCGACGCGCTGGAGGCAGGAATTCTCTGCGGGATCCATGCCTTCTATTGCGCAGGTGGAGGGCCGGAACCGTGTGCATTCGTTGACCTGAATTCTTACATGGTCGCGATCGAAAACAGCCGGCCGGGGGATTGGTTCACTCTATGGTCGGTTCCCATGCTTGCTCAACAGAGCGCTTTGCTGATCCGGAAGCAGGCTGACCGGATCACGGAAATTGAACTTCAAGAGGTCCGTGACTGGCTCGATGGAAATCCAACGCGCGAGTTCATCGCAGCTGGATATCCCGCCGTAGGCGCTCGGGCCGCTGCGACTTGGGGAGACTACAATTCATTCGAACAACTCAAGGAGCTGGCGAACAGTTGCTCCCCCGCAGGTGAATTCGCCGTTCTCCCGTTGACCAACCTGTTGGTGGAAAACGAACTGGGAAGATGGATTCCAAAACTCCACTTGGTGGACGCTAAACGCCCGAATCACAGAGGTGAGGTACCCATCGGCGGATCATATTGATGGGTTCAGGGTCGCTGTCGAGAGACCAAGTCGGTCCAGCCAGAGCAGCCCCATTCCTCCGCCCTCGGAAGATGAATCGAAAGGCCGGGGCAGCCTCCCGACCCACGCTGGCATCGGACTTGTATGGAGGTGACGAGATGCAAAAGTCAGTCGTAGACCAAGTCGCGAAAACCCTGGTGGATCAAGCCAACAATGTTGGCGAATCATTCCGCAAAGCTTCGGAGTTCACATCCAGCGTGGCCGGTAGTGTCAACGATGGTATGAAGACAGCCAAGAATGCAGTTAAAGATGGACGTGACGCGGTGGAAGATTTCATCGACGATACGGCCAGGAGCGTCAAGCGCAGCCCGATCCAATCTGTTCTCATTTCGGTGACGATCGGCCTCGCTGTCGGGTTTCTGCTCGGTCGCGGAACCAGTGGAAAATAGCATTTCATCCGCCACACCAGTAAGAACATAGATCATGTAGAGGGGGTCATGCCAGATCGGGTGACTCCTTAAATTTTGCGATTGTAACGGCCTTTATGACGGTCACGGAGATTACCCCCTAATCTCCCAACCCCTGTCTGCCCACTTGAGTGTTTTGCATTTCGTTAATCACGCTCGCCAGATCCTGATGGTCAATCTGGAAAACGATCGACAACGCATCTCCGTTCCCACGCTCCAAAACGTAAGTCGCAAATGTGTCCAAATCTCTGCTTCCGGATGTTTGCTGGAGCGTCATCCTCCATCCCACCTTCGCGAGCATAAATTTGGAATCCAGAGCACTCGCATCAACAGAATGAAGCCGGGTCTCAGACAACCCCAAAGATGAGTAGTGAGACTTCATTTTGGGAACGACTCGGAGGAAGTCCTCCTTTTTAACTGTCTGAACACCTTTCGGCCCGCCAAACATGAACGTATCCGCATAAAGTCCGCCGATCCCCGAAACATCTAAAGAGCCATTCGCTCTCTCATACCGCAGGAAAAATTCCTCCACAACCTGATCCATCTCCCCCTCCTCTTGTCTTCTGCCCCGCTTTTATTTGGCTTGCAACAAAGCGAAGTCCAGGACGATTCGCCCTTTAGTATTATATCACAAATCACCTGTATCTATCAACGTTTCAGTTCGGGGGTTGAATCAAAAACGCCGAACCGGCCCGCCGCACTATGCTTCAATAAACACCAGTCCAACGAAGGGCCATTCCCGTCAAAAGGCAGGTCCTTCTCCCAGACCAAAGGCACCAACAAATGAAAACCACACCGCCCACCACCCCAAAACGCCTCGAACCCCGCTGGCCCGCCATGCTAGCCCTTCTGGCAGTCGGCGGCCTGCGCCTCGCCCTCCCGGAATCCCTCTCCATCGGCCCAGACTGGCTCCTCATCACCGTCGTCGCCGTCCTGATGATTCCCACGGAATGGGCGCGCATGCGCGGCCTGCTTCATCTCTGCAAAGTTCTCGGCTATGTGTTGACGTCCATCGTCACCATCGACATGGTCTGGTCCCTCGGCCTGCTCCTCGCGGCGTTGCCTGGCCATAAGCAATCCCCACAAGACCTGCTCCGCTCCGCTGCCGCCCTCTGGATCACCAACATCCTCGTCTTCGCGTCCTGGTACTGGCGCCTCGATGCCGGAGGCCCCCACGCCCGTGAACAGCGCGGCGTCCATACCGACGGCGCATTCCTCTTCCCACAAATGACCCTCAGCCCCCAGCGCAGCCGCGACATGCAGGAAGATTCCTGGAGCCCCGGCTTCGTCGATTACCTATTCCTCGCCTTCAACACCAGCACCGCATTCTCTCCCACAGATTCCCCGGTCCTGTCCGCGTGGGCCAAGGTACTCATGATGGTGCAAGCGCTAATCTCGTTCGCCACCGTAGCCCTGCTGGCAGCGCGGGCCGTCAACATTCTTTAAGCTCTACACGGCGTTGCGGATCATTCCGCCCGCAGCGCCTGCATCGGATCCAGTCGCGAGGCGCGCCACGCCGGAATCATGCAGGCCAGCGTCGCCACCATCAGTAATGTAAAAATCACCACCACATAGACTGCCGGATCGAGCGGTTCGGTGTTGTAAAGCATCGAGCCAATCAGTTGTGTGATCGCTGCGCTGGCTGCCGATCCCAGCGCCAACCCGATGATTGCCGGCCGCAATCCATCGAACAGCATCATCCGCATCACCTGTTCCCTCTGTGCGCCCAGCGCCATGCGCACGCCAAGCTCCGTCGTCCGCTGCGTCATCAGGTAAGAGAGAACGCCATACAAACCCACTGAAGCCAGAACCAGCGACAACACCGCAAAGCCCAGCACCAGCGTGGCGCTCAACCGCGCGTTCCCCAGCGAGTCCCCTATCGCCTGCTGCATCGTCTGCACGTTTGAAACAGGCAACTCCGCGTCCAGCGCTGCAATCTGCTTCTGCACCGGAACCGACATTGCCAGCGGATCAGCATCCGTCCGAACCGCAATCGACTGGCCCTTGTTGAAACCGCCATCCAGAATCGGGAAATACATCGTCGGCAACGCCGGCTTACCCACCTGCCACAGCGTATCCCCGGCCACGCCCACTATTTCGTAATCTGCGTCGTTGTATGCAGCAACATGAATCGTCCTGCCAACCGGATCTTCTCCCGGAAAGTATTGCCGCGCAAGCTCGCTGCTGACGATCACTTTCCTCGACCGGTCCAGCCGGTCGTCGCCCGTGAAATAGCGACCCTTCAGCAGCGGAATCTCCAATGCGCTGAAATAACCGGGGTCAACCCAGCGTGTAATCGCATCGGGCAGCACATCGCCGGGCTTGATCGCGGGATGCTCCTTGATGGTGAAGATATCGTCGCCCCCATATCCCTCTCCAGGCAAACCTGAAGCCAGCGCAGCGCCGCGCACACCGGGCATCGCGCGCAGCTTCTCCAACAGGCCTTCGTTAAATGCGTTCACCTTCTCAGGGCTGCTGTACTTCTCCGCCGGAAGGTTATAGTCCAGCGTCAGCACATTGTTCGTCACGCACCCCACATCGGCACTGCGCAAACGCGTAAAGCTTCTCAGCAACAACCCCGCGCCCACCAGCAACACAACCGTCGCCGCAATCTCCACCGTCAGCAGCGTCTTGCGCAGCATGGCGCGCGAAACGTTCCCACTTGCGTTGCGCGATGACGCCTGCAGCGTCGCAAATACTGCCTTGCCCGTCGATGAAATGGCCGGCAACAAACCCGCCAACAATGCCGCCGAAAACACCAGCGCGCATGCAAACCCAAGCACCACACCGTCCACGTGAATGTTCTCCGCGCTCGGCAATCCCTTCCACGCTGTGGCCAGCCATTCCGTAGCCGCCAGTGACAACAAAATTCCGCCCACGCCGCCAGCCACGCAAATCAGCAGGCTCTCCGTAAGTTGCCCCCGGATCAGCGTCCACCGTTGTGCCCCCAGCGCTCCTCGGATCGCCACTTCCTTCTGCCGCGCCGCCCCACGCGCCACCAGAAGATTCGCCACATTCAAACAGCCGATCAGCAGCATGCAGCCAACCGCGCACATCAACAGCAGCAGCGGTTTCTTCACATCCCGCGCCAGATCGTCATTGATCGTCCGTGGCGCCACATCCTCGGCCACCGGCGCATGCAGATTCTCCATATGCAGCCGATACTGCACCGCCCCCACCTGGCTCAACGCGCTTGCCAAACTTACGTCAGGCCTCAGCCGCGCCACCACGCGTATGAAGTGGAAGTCGTAATGCTTCATCACCTCCGGCGGTACCCCCGACTCATACGGAACCCACAACTCCACCTTCGCGTCGGGATAAATAAATCCCTTCGGAAGCACACCCACCACCGTGTACGGCTTTCCGTCCAGGTGAATCTGCTTGCCCACAATCGCTCGATCCCCGCCAAACCGCCGCTCAAACAGATTCCACGTCAGCATCACCGCGTTTCCGTCAGGACGATCCTCGCTCTCGGTAAACGTCCGCCCCAGCGCCGGCTGCACTCCCAGCAGCGGAAACAGATTCCAACTCCCGCCGCGCGCGCTCACCAGTTCCGGCAAATCGCCGTGCTCGCCCGTCAGGTTGTATTGCGCAAAGCGCCACGCCGCCATGTCTTCGAATCCATGCGTCTGCGCACGCCAGTCGTGATAGTCGCCCGGCGACACCACGTTGTAGTTGAATCCCTCCTGGTTGCTGCGCGCATCGCGAAAATGCTCATAAAGCATCACCAGCTTGTCAGGATCGCGAAACGGAAGCGGCCGCAACAACACCGAACGCACCACCGTAAACAGCGACGTAGTCGACCCGATGCACAAAGCCATCACCACAATCGCGATCAGCGAAAACCCCGGCGTCCGCGCCAGCGTCCTCATCGCATACTTCAAGTCGCGGTTCACCGCGTCCACCAACGCAACCGTGTTCTGCTGCCAAAGCGTTTCGCGAACGCTCTGCGGGTTTCCCAGCTTGATCCTCGCTCTGCGCCGTGCCTCTTCCGGATCCGCTCCCCGCGCAATGTTCTCGGCTGTTTCCTCAGCCAGAAATGCATCCATCTCTTCCTGTATCTCCGCGTCAGCCCGTTTGCGCCGAAAAAATCTGAGCCAGCTCATTGAATGCCTCCATCTGCCGTAGCCTCTTCACCCATCACCAGCCCAATCGCGCGGCTCATCTGCCGCCAGCGGCTCGTCTCCAGCAAAAGCTGCTTCCGCCCCGCCACGGTCAGACAATAAAACTTCGCCTTCCGGTTGTTCTCACTCGGCCCCCAATACGAAGAAACCCACCCGCGATCCTCCAGCCGATGCAGCGCCGGATACAGCGACCCCTGCTCCACCTCCAGAACATCCTCAGAAGTCCGCTCAATCACCTTCGCAATCGTGTGTCCGTGCGCGTCTCCCGTCACCAGGGTCCGCAAAATCATCATGTCCAGCGTGCCCTTCAGCATCTCTGAGTCCGTCTTGTCTTTCCTGGTCATCCGCGCCCCTCCACTAGAACTTCTATGGAAGAACAGCATACACCACTCGAACTTCTATGGGAAGCAGAGCCGTTTATGCGAAGGAGAGCCGTTACTGGCGAAACTGTGCGGAACTGTGCCCCGTTCATCCCAGCACTATCGCGATGAGCGGGACTGTCTCGATGAAGCCAGAGCGAGCCTCCCGCGAGCTTCTGCCGCATCGCTGGTGGCGTCTGTCCCACCGCAGGTGGCGTCCGCCGCACCGCAAGTGGTGCCAAATGCTCTAATCTTGCCAGTGACGAGCATGAAATCCTTCCTCATCCATCTCCGCAAAGCCCTCAGCCTTGCCCTTGCCCACGACGTGATCAACACGGCCAAGGCGGTCGCCTATTCCGGCATGCTCATGCTCTTTCCTGCCGCCCTGGTTCTCACCACCCTCGTCGCTCAAGTCCCTGAAGGAAAGAACATCGCCGGCGGGTTCCGTGCCACGTTCTATCAACTCCTGCCCGCTGACACCATGGACTTGCTACAGCAGTATGTCCTCAGCCGCCACATCCACTCCGCCCAGGTCATTCTCTCCGCCTCCAGCCTCGGCATCTTTGCCGGTCTCGGCATGATGCTCTCCCTCATGGAGGGCTTCCGCCGCGCCAACCACCTCCCGCGCGATACATGGGGCTTCTGGCAGCGCCGTTTCCGCGCATTTCTCCTAGTCCCCCTCGCCCTGCTTCCGCTCTCCCTCGCCACCATCGTGGTCGTCTTCGGCCACCAGATCGAGGACTGGATGATCCTCAACGCCAACCACGAACTGCGTTTCATTGTGCTGGTCTTCTGGCGCATCGTTCGCTGGTCCATCGCTCTCGTCACCAGCGTCACCGTCCTCACCGCCCTCTACCACTTCGGCACAAGTCACAAGGAGTCCTGGAAGCGCGTCGCACCCGGCGCCATCACTGCCACATTTCTCTGGTTTCCCGCCACTCTGGCCTTCGGCTTCTACGTCACCCGCATCGCCGACTACTCCATGTTCTACGGCTCCTTCGGCGCAGGAATCGCCACCCTCGTTTGGCTCTATCTCACCGCCTTCAGCGTTCTCGTCGGAGCGGAACTCAACGGCGCCATGTACCTCAGTCGCCTGGCCAAATCGGATGCCGCCGCACAATCCGAACTCCTGCCCCCTCGTCAGTGATACCTCTCACGGACCAGCGTCCTGTTCGCCGTGCATACTGGAAGAGCCGGATTTTCGGCCTGCGAGGCCCTAACCAACCTGACTTCGCCCGGGAGACCAAGCCCACCCCCGTGTACAATGAAGCGGGTCCCAATCCACTCGCGTTTCATAACGATTTGAACCTTTTTGGAGCAATCCCATGCCCTACCCTGAATACAGCTTTAGCGATAATCCCTCGCAACGCCGCGCAAAAATCGTCGCCACTCTCGGACCCGCCTCCAACACCGAACCCGTCTTCCGGGACCTCGTTCGTGCCGGTGTCGACGTCGTCCGCCTCAACTTTTCCCACGGCACCCACGAGGAAAAGCTGGCCCTCATCCAGATGATCCGCAAGGTGAGCCGCGAAGAGCGCAAGCCGCTTTGTATCCTCGGCGACCTGCAGGGCCCCAAAATCCGCACTTCCAAACTGAAAGATCATGTCCCGGTGCTGCTTAAAGCCGGCAGCCGCCTTACCATTACCCCCCGTGACGTTCCCGGGACCGCGAACCTGGTCGGCACCACATTCAAGACCCTCGCTGAAAACGTTGAACAGGGCTCCCGCATCCTCCTCTCTGACGGCCTGCTCGAACTCCGCGTTCACGAGGTCGACGGCGACGATGTAATCTGCGAAATCATCAACGGCGGCCTCCTCGGCGAAAACAAGGGCATCAATCTCCCCGGCATCCCCGTCCGCGTTCCTTCACTCACTGAAAAAGATTCGCAGGACCTCGAATTCGCCCTCAAGAACGGTGTTGACGCCATCGCCGTCTCCTTCGTCCGTACCGCGGAAGACGTTCGCCTCGTCCGCAATCGCGTCTCCGCCTACGGCAGCGAAACCTGGATCGTCGCCAAGCTCGAGAAGCCCCAGGCCATCGAACACCTTGACAGCATCCTGCTCGCAGCCGACGCCATCATGGTCGCCCGCGGCGATCTCGGCGTCGAAGTTCCGCCGGAAAAAGTTCCCGCCATCCAGAAGCACATCATCCGCCGCGCGGCCGAGTACTCCAAGCCCGTCATCACCGCCACGCAAATGCTCGAATCCATGATCGAGAACCCGCGCCCCACCCGCGCCGAAGTTTCTGACGTGGCCAACGCCGTCTATGACGGAACCGACGCCGTCATGCTCTCCGGCGAATCAGCCGTCGGCAAGTATCCGGTCGAAACCGTCGCCATGATGGGCCGCATCGTCACTGAAGCCGAGCGCCACATCAAGGAACTCACCTACTCCGAGCCACGTCAGCGTCAGAGCCGCCTCTCCATCGCCGAAACCATCTGCGAAGCCACGGCCCACGCCGCCGACGATCTTGACCTGCGCGGCATCGCACTCTTCACCGAGTCCGGAGCCACTGCCCGCCAGCTCTCGAAATACCACCCGTCCGCGCCCATCTTTGCGCTCAGCCCGCTTGAAGTCACCATCAACCGCCTCAATCTGCTCTGGGGAACCACCCCCATCCGATGCCCCAAGGTCAACTCAACTGAGGCCCTGGTCGACGTCGCCGAAAGCCTTCTCGAGCAGCACGGCTATGTCCGGCCAAAGGAAGTTATCGCCATCGTCGCCGGAACCCGCACCAAGTCCGGTTCCACCAACTTCCTCCGCCTCCACGTGCTAGGCGAGCACGGCCAGGAAAGCGCTCGCTTCTTCACTCCGCACGACGAGAACGCAGTTCCGGCGCCACCCACCGAGGAAGCAAACCCCATCAAAGAGAAACGTCCCACACCCACCCCCGCCAAAACCACCGGCCGCCACAAGTAACTTTCCGCAACTCAGCACAGAAAACGCCACTCCCATCAGGGGGTGGCGTTTCTTCATGGAACGCCTGTTCGCGCGGCTCGCGGCAACCAAGCACTCGGGTATTCGAGCGGTAGGCCGGGGCTTCATCCCCGGCACAAACCCACCCCCGAAAATCAAGAGATCAAGTACGCGACGAAGTCGCGTGGTTGGTTTCGCTCTAAGTCAGCCACTGACACTCGCATAAGTTACCAAATAACTAACTAATAAATAACAAGCCAGCTAACATCAGTAGGTTACTAAAATTAAATTCCGACTCATCTTCGTATTTAGCTTGACTTGAATCTATGACTCCGGCACACTCCATCAAACATCGACTCGGCTTCCCCAACGCTGGAGGTTTACCTGTGAGACTCCCCTCGCTTCTTGTGTCCCTTATTTTTCTGCAAATGATTTCGAGCGTTACGCCACTATTCGGGGCCACCTCACAGCCGATCCCGATGTCCAAACTCAGCCCCAACACGCCGCAAGGCTTGGAGGGCGGATTCTGGAGAGTAGATAACAACTTCGATCC
>Ga0302191_10002945_pt1 | contig 10522 bp, 9 predicted proteins | sample II_Bog_E3_1_FD_198775 | JGI IMG/M metagenome (GOLD analysis project Ga0302191, IMG submission 198775) | Peat permafrost microbial communities from Stordalen Mire near Abisko, Sweden - II_Bog_E3_1 | ecosystem: Environmental > Terrestrial > Soil > Wetlands > Peat | place: Sweden: Abisko, Stordalen...
CACCGAGCTGTCCACCCCGCCGGACATACCGACAAAGACTTTTTTTCCAGCAATTCTAAGATTTTCTTTATTTTTTGATTTTCCTTGACTAAACATGTTTTACATTATAAGCTATTGCACAGAAAGTTCAAATTATGAAAAAAAATATCTTTACTTTAGAAAGAAATTGATCTTAGTATAGACAATGAAGTCGGTCAGCACACAAGATTGGAAATTGGAGCGATGGCGATAGTCTATCTCGGCATCACTTTTTTCGTGGTCATCATCATTGCAAATATATGGATATTTTTCATGCTCTACGGAGCAGTTTCTACGACATTTCTGCACTATTCCTTGGACAGGTTTTTGGGAAACTTTTGCAGAGATATGGAGAAATAGGAAAATTCTTTTTTCTAACATCTTTTTTTTAAATCAAACCGAGCCCCGCTACTCGGTTTTTTTATTTCACATACTTCCCTGTATTCGCCTCCTGCTCCGCATACGTCACGGCATAATGTATCGCGCCCATCTTGTCGCTGACATAATACCAATAGTTCGTAGCGGTCGGCGTCACAGCATCAGTCAGAGCGTCAAGACCGGGATTGTCAATAGGCGTCGGCGGCATACCTTTATGAACATACGTGTTGTACGGTGACGTCGTAGCCAAGTCAGTGACTGTCAGTTCGGTGCTGGTTGTACCTAAAATATAAAAGAATGGCGCATCTACCTGAAGCGGTACACCTGCATCAAGACGTTTCCAAAGAATGCCTGCAATGATACGCCGATCAGTGATTGACGTGGCTTCTCGCTCGAGAATGGAAGCCATAGTAACAATGTTCACCAAAGTGCGGGGATAAGATTTTGGCGTTGCCAAAGCTTGGAAAGCAATAATATCCGGCGTAAGTGTGGCGACTTTTTCATTGAACGTATTTCTCAAAGTAGAAATGATCGCAGACGGCGTGACATTTGGCAAGAAAAAATACGTATCAGGAAAAAGATAGCCTTCGGACGTGCTTGACAGAGTAAGAAACTCTTTTCTATCGAAAATAAAATTCGGTGCAGTATTCGACATTGAACTACTAGAAAAATTTGTGTTGATATCCGTACCGATAATAGCCCCCATGTCGAGGACAGTTATACCTTCGGGAAGAGTGACCTTGACAGGCGAAAGATCTTGTTCATCGTGGACAAGGCGATATGCTACCTGCCAGGCGTTTTCGGGACTTTTGAAAAAGTAATCCCCCGCTCCGACCCCGGCGGAATTTTTCCTATTAAGATCATTGAGAATGGTGACGATAATACGGAACATGAGCGGTGATTGGATGATGTGCTCGCCTAAAAGCTCATTACCTACCTGCGAGAGAACAGCATTCTCTTTCACATGAACAACTGTATTAGGCTTGAAACCTGCCGGTGGTCGGGAATAGCTCCATGCAAATGCGGCGACAAGCACCACCACGCATACGATAATAACAATGCATATAGCACGGTGAGATTTTCGGGAAATGGGTTCTTCGGGCATTACGGTGGTAAATATTACGTAAAAAAATAAAATGAAATATCGGCTGGGAAATTAAATCGGCAAATTGGCCGGAGCCTGGCTTTTCTTCGAAGGAATACGGGCGAGAGTCGGTGTAGCGGCAACCTGACCAGGAAAATGGAAAACAGTGGCCAGCTCTTCAGTATTCATAACCATCGGCTTGCCGTTCTTACTATGGAGGTACCGATATGGATGATAAAAATACATTCGGCGTTTGTATGTCTCGAGGAGGACATGGAGCATGCGATTCTCGCGGATCTTTTTGAAATCAAGCCACGGATCACCGAATGACGTACTCCAAACGCCAATTTTGAGCTTGAAACCGTTCAAATGCTCGGTGTTGAATTGTTTGAACGAGCTAAAAAGACCGGGAATGTTCGTGCCAACAAAATTTTTTTTATTTGTCGCCATGTATATGCCGCGGATACCGACGTCGAAAGCCATCTTGGAAACGCCGCGCTCAATAGCTTCAACAATATCCGTCTCACCCTGTGAAACTCTAACAATGGAAGCCATGCCACTGTCATCGTCGGCGCCTTTCGATGTCCTCGTCTTGGGATCACGGCCGAGAATTTTGTGAACTTCAGTCGCCGCTTCCTCTTTCCATAAATCAGTCGTTTCCAACCATTGACCAGCTTTTTTTTGATCGTCCTTGTGTGCTCTGACAATGAACTGTATCCAAACCTGCTGATTCGGCCCAATACTGCCGAGATATTCGAGCATCGGTGCCAAAGGATCGACTTTGTATTCTTCTTTTGGATCTTTGTCGAGACCATAATCAACGTATGTCTTGATTGGATAAGCATTGCCTTTGGCGAATTTAAACTCACAACCCCACATACCCATTTTTTCCGGATCAAAATGGATAGCTTTAGCATAGTCATCAACTTCATGAACTTCGATGCCGGGAAATTGGGCATAGAGACTCGACTCGATAAAATTTTTCTGATTGGCACGCGTCCAAATATAGAAATGTACCTGGCCTTCAATAGAAACTAACTCGAGTGAATACCATGCGCGGGTTTTGCCGAGCCAATAGACGTCATATGCACCAGCTTCCCCGCCGGTCTGGTGCAGTGCGGTGAGAAAAAGTTCCATAGCCGCCGGCGACTTGACCGTCTCTTTCGGCAAAAGAATTTCAAGAAGAAGAGTCTTTTCTTTATAGAAAAACTCTGCTCGGACATAGCGAAGCCAAACGTCCCAAAAAATAAAAAAGAGACATATCGTCAGAATAAGAGGCGAAACCGCAATCAATACCGGTATGACCGGCTGTAGAGTCGAAAAAAATGCGTGCCATGACATACCGGAAAAAAGAGCGGGGAAAAATTGCGCAGACGGGGTTGTCATGATGACCCTATTATACAACTTGTTTTATTACACCGCTAGCTTCCTTTTCAATAATTCAATCGTGCTTACTTTTTAGGCGACCGTATACTTCCCATCCTTCTCTTTCTTGAAATATTTGTGATTCTGAAGGTTGACAATGATGGTGTTTTCCTTGACGTAGCGCTCCTTGAGAACCTTGTCAATAATTTGTTCTTTTGTTAGAGGGCCATTCTTTTCGATGATTTTGCGGATGACATCTTTGACCACACCGCTCATATAACCCCATTCAGCGAGCGCATAGAGGCCACGACCGACGAGAACAAAACGAGGATCTTTAATGAGTTCATTGTGGGTCGTCGCGACATGAGCCTTTTTCTTGAAGACTTTGGTGATTTGGTTGGCTACTTCACGGAAATGGATTGGCGAACCGTGCTTTCTGATGACGAGAAAAGCGTAATCGCGCATGCCTTTTGTCCGGATGTTGGGGGAATGAGCCACACCCCATTCGCCGATGGCGTTCTTGCCGACACGCTTGGAGAGTCCTAGCCAGCGTCGAACAATTTCCTGATTCTTGTACTTCTCGGAAACGCCTTCGAGATGAGTAAGGAATTTATTAACCATTTCTGATTCAGGCAAGAGATCCTGATCGGAGAGACTGTCGTAGAGTTTGCGAAGGGACGCTTCCACTTGGCTTGCAAGCTCTTCGCTTACATGCCAGCGATGATGAAAATCGTCGTCTTCTTTGCGCTTCTTGAACGACTCGCCGAGAACAAGGAGAAAATTGATATTGTTCTGAACAGCTACATCTTTGGAAACATGACCGAGGAAGTCATCTTCAACGACAATACCGCCGAGCGAGTGAATGAGATTTTCCAGCTCCTTGAAAGCGGCGGTCTCGCCTTTATAGGCTTCCGACTTGCGGATATTATTTATGGCATAATTTTCAATTTGACGAACGCGCTCGCGGGTGATGCCGTAGGTCTTGCCGATAGCATCGAGGGTCATCTTCTCAGTAGACTTGCCAAGACCGTAACGAGAGACGAGAATTGCTCGGGCTCGATCGGGCAGAACGGCGAGGAGTTTAGTGACTGACTGCTTCGGTTTAAATTGAATAGTTGCCATAAAATAATATTGATAATGTTATTTGATAAGGCTGATAATACTTATATCTACTTTTTTCTATCGCTTATTTGTATCACTTACTTGTCTAGAAGTCAAACAATATGTCAACTGATGACGATATTAATGAGTCTTCCCTTGACATAAATGACCTTTTTAATGTCTTTACCATATACCCTGTTCTTGATTTCGTCAAGAGTAAGAGCTTTCTCGCGAATAACTGACTCTGGCTCGTCGGCAAGTGCTTCAAAAGCGGCGCGACTTTTGCCGTTTATTTGTACGGCGATGCGTACTTTTGTCTCAGCGATTTTATCCGGATCATAGGTCGGCCACGCTTCGGCGTGGATGGAATTTTTATGACCAAGATTGTGCCAAAGTTCTTCGGTGACATGCGGAGCAAAAGGGGCAAGAAGCTGGAGCAGGATTTCATAGTGATGAATATCAATGCCGGCATTTTCTTTGGCACAATCTTCGAACGAATTGACCAAAATCATCAGAGCCGAGACGGCTGTGTTGAAATGCATAGCTTCGATATCTTCGGAGACTTTCTTTACAGTGACATGAACAAGTCTGTCTATTTTTTCTTCAGCATTGCCGATTTTTTCGGTGATGCCGACGCTCTGTCGAAGTTTCCAAACTTTCTCAATGAAACGGCGGGTACCGACGATGCCATTTTCATCCCAAACGATGGCTTGATCGAAAGGCCCCATGAACATTTCATAGAGACGGAGGGCGTCGGCGCCGACGGTCTCGACGATGCCGTCAGGATTGACTACATTGCCTTTTGATTTTGACATTTTTTCACCGCCTTTGGCGAGGATGAGGCCGTTCGAGGTACGCTTGCGGTAAGGTTCTGGCGTCGGCACAAGGCCTTGATCGTAGAGGAAGCGGTGCCAGAAACGAGAGTAGAGAAGATGAAGGGTGGTATGCTCGTTGCCGCCGTTGTACCAATCTACTGGCATCCAATAAGTGAGCTTGTCGGGTGCGGCAAACTGGCGGACGTTTTTCAGATCGGTATAGCGCAGATAATACCACGACGATCCGGCCCAGTTGGGCATGGTGTCGGTCTCACGCTTGGCTTTGCCACCACATCTTGGACATTTGACATTGACCCATTTGGAAATGGCGGCGAGCGGCGACTCGCCCGTCTCAGTCGGCTTGTAGTTCTTCACCGGCGGAAGCTCGACAGGCAAATCTTTATCAGGCACAGGCACAAGTCCACATTTTATACAACTGATAACCGGAATCGGCTCGCCCCAATAACGCTGGCGGGAGAAAACCCAGTCGCGGAGTTTGTAGGTTATTTTTTCCTTAGCCAAACCTTGATATTCCAACTCCCCAATTATTTCTTCCCGTGCATCTTCGGAAAGGAGTCCATTCATCCATGGAAATTTTTCGCTGTTGATGACAATACCTTCGCCAGTATATGGTAAGGTTGTTTCTCCTTTTGGCTTTTCGATCACCTGCTTAATCGGCAATCTATATTTCTTAGCAAAATCAAAATCCCGTTCATCATGCGCTGGCACAGCCATGACGGCACCGGTACCGTAATCAGCAAGAACATAGTCAGCGATCCAAACCGGCACTTTTTCACCATTCGCTGGATTGACAGCGTATATCCCTTTCAATTCAACACCCGTCTTTTCGCGAGTGAGATCAGTACGAATAATATCCGTCTTCCCTTTCGCTGTAGCGATATATTTTTCTACCTCCTTTTTATTTTCGACATGCGACAAAAGAATGTTAACCCACGGATGCTCGGGAGCTAAGACAAGATACGTCACTCCAAAGAGCGTATCGGCACGAGTGGTAAAAATCGGTATGGATGGCGTCACCGCTTTCAAAATTTCTGGTTCCTTCTCTGCACAGAAATGTTCGTCGGCCGCAGTCGTTTCCACGAGCCGAGCTGGAAGCTTTTCTGCCAAATCCCGCAGATACGGCATTCTGAAATCTTCACGCGTATCTGAAAGAACGGCAATCTTACCGCCGGTCAGCTGACGTATGAGAGGATAATCAAAATCCCATGAAAATTCTTTATCGAAAGGCCGCGAATCTTCCGCGTCTGTATGAAATTTCGGATCAACAGCCGCGGCCACGATGACGAGACCAGAAATCGGCTTGTTGAGCTTCATGAGCGCTTTCATTGCCACGACCGCACCAAGACTATGACCGATGACCACGGTCTGTTCATCGAAATGACAATTTTTTAGGACATAGTTGACCTGTTCGGTCTCCGTCGGCTTGGATGAATTCGGCAGTTCCGGCACTTCAACCTCGTGACCGCGTTTTTCTAGTTCAGTTTTTAGCCAAGGAAAAAAGTCTGCATGTGAACTACCTTCAAAGCCGTGAATAAGAACGAAACGGGTTTTATTGGTTTTATCTTTCTTAAAATTAATTTCAAAATCAATCTCCGCTCCTTCACTCCTGCCGATCCAATTCCTCTGCGCCTCTTTGATATACTTCGCCCAGTCGAGAAGCGGCCGAGCGGGAGCAAACCAATTCGGTTTGCCGAGAAAAAGTGTGTCCCAGATATATTTCTGTGAAGCGGGTGAAATGAAATCAGACATTTCTTCGCGGGAAAGCCAGACAACGTCATGATTGGCTTTTTCTTCATCGGTCAGCTCACGTTGTTCACCGTCGGAGAGCTCGAAATACATGACATTGAAATGGGCGAAACGGTTGACGCCCTTTGGCACATGGAAAAAGCGGGCATCCACATGACCGAGATGACGAACGAGCTGTGGATGGAGATAGCCTGTCTCCTCGATGATTTCGGTGGCCGCACCCTCCTCCGGCGTTTGTTTACCCTCCGGACCACCAGTAATGAGAGTCTGCCAATCAACTTTTTTCCATTTGAGACCGATGTATTTGTCCTCCGACCAATGCTTGACGATGGCGGCAATAGCCTGACGTTCTACGACAGGTGCATTTTCTTTCCAAGCGGAAGAATCGGTGATTTGGGTAAAGCACAGCACGTCGGAACCGGCAACCTCAACGCTCATCCTCGCCAGCCAGATCGGCAGTTCAGAATTGACCATCTTCCCCGGCACGAAATCAGCTTCGTCAACCCAGAGGATTTCATTGCTCTTATCTTTATCATCGACATCGGCAATCGGTACCCGCGTCTCATGTCCGCTATTTTTTAATTCAAACAACACCGCTTGGGCGATAGCGATGCGATTTTCTCCTTTATGCTTGGTATAATACTGTGCTTCGGTTGGGCCCCCGAGAATACGTTTAAAATCCAAGTCAACATAGCCCGTCTCCTCGCGCACTTCGCGCCGAGCGGTATCAACGACGCTCTCGCCCTTCTCGATGCCGCCGATGACAACCGTATCCCAGCCGAATTTTTTGTTCCTGATGATGAGATATTTCTTAGTCTGCGGGTCAAAGACGATGCCATGAGCGACATATCTTTTGATGATAGGTTTGCCGGGCTGATGCGGATTGACCTTATCAATGAATTGCGGCATGGCGGAAGTGCCAGCAGTGCCAACCTGACTGTCGCTATAGTCCACCGCGTCGAGACCTTCAAGAAGTTTATCCGCATATTTCGTAATGCCGAGCATCCATTGCTCCTTCTCACGCTTTTCGACAGGTGTACCGCAACGCTCGCACTTGCCATCAATGACTTCCTCGTTGGCCAGGACGATGAGATCTTTCGGACACCAATTGACCGCCATTTTTTTCTTATACGCCAGACCGGCTTTTAAAAATTGCAAGAAAATCCATTGTGTCCATCTATAATATTTCGGATCAGTCGTATTGATCTCGCGCGACCAGTCGAAGGAAAAGCCGATCGACTTCAATTGTCGGCGAAAAGTATCAGTGTTTTTTTTAGTTACGAGAGCAGGCTGAATGCCAGTCTTGATGGCATAGTTTTCCGTCGGCAAGCCAAAAGCATCCCAGCCGATGGGATAGAGGACATTGTAACCTTCACGGCGACGCTTGCGGGCAATAATATCCATGGCGGTATTGCTTCTGATATGACCGACATGAAGACCATCGCCGGAGGGATATGGGAATTCGATCAGGGCGTAGAATTTTTTGGCTGAAGTTTTACTATTTGTATCAGTCGAATCATTGAGCACATGCGGATCTTTAGCCTGATTTATTTTTTCTTTCTCCCAGACGGTCTGCCACTTTTTTTCTATGCGGGTATGGTCGTATTTTTTTCCGTCATCAATGCGAGATTTCATGTGCATTATCATACAATAAGATGCTTCTTTCAGCTACCCTGCCGCACTCATATCGGCGTTGATGCTGTTGACCTGCGACTGGATTTCTTGCTGTGTCCAGATGATGGTATACCAGACGAGTAGAACTGTGGAAAGGGTGACGAGGATGCAAGCGATCAGACCAATCTGTTTCGTCTTGGGATCAGATGATTTGAAATACTGCCAGCCATGCCATTTCGAAGCGGTGAAGAACGCAAGCATCGGCAAGATGATGCTGTGGGCATAGAGCTTGGCTTGAGCCGCACGTGTTGTCAGCAGTGGCGCTGAGTGAAGTTTGGCTCCGCAATTGGGACAAAAATAATAGCTCGGCAAGACAGGCTGGTGGCAAGTAGGGCAGATGACGGAAGCTGGAGAAAGTGTGGAAATTGAAATAGGAGGTTCCATTGATAGCAAAGATTATGTAAACATTATACATCATAAAAGAGAAATAAAAAAACCGTACAGAATCGCCAAAGCAACCAATACGGTGTAAATCCACTACAGATATTATCTTTCCTTATGCAGAAGCTAAAATGCGTTGCAATGACGCGTCTCAAGCACTACTCGACTTGGCGGTGTTTTCAGGAGTCTAACCTCTAGAGTGCCACTCGAGAAGCGTGGCTAACTTTCTGGTTTCGGCACGTGATAACGGCCTACTTACCAAATGGCCGTTTTCCATACTGGTAGCATGAGCATAGATGACGCTCCCACCACCAGGAATCTTTACTCCACGAGCGCCACCCTTTTTCTTTCTTTTGTTTTTATTAATTTTCATAGAAAAATGAGCATTGAATTGACACATTTCATGGTTTCATTGTTGAAGAACAACTTCACCTTCACTTCGACAATAATATAATTAGCTAATAGTACAAGTCAATCAGTCTCAAAGCATCTCGAGCATATGAATTGTATTAGGGGTGCTCTCAATAAAAAAGCACCTGATTTCTCCGGTGCGTGAATTAAATATTGGAAATTAGGCGATAAAGAATGTCATCGACGGTTCGGAAAAAGTGAGCTTCGTGCTTCCAGTTCCGGTTAAAACCCCTTTATACATACCACTAAATTCAGCAGGCACAGAGGTTTGCGTAAGTTCGTAGTAAATTACATCGTCGCGATGAGTGTAGCGTTTCAGAAACACCAACTTACCATCCTTCAATGTTCCTTTGACCTCCGCAATCCCACAGTGATCATAGAGCGCGCCTTCGAACATCTCATCTTCCTTGAAAAAGAGCTTTCCGTGATACATTCAGAATCCGTCGCCATCATAGATACGTGGGATACCGTTTTGTGGATGCAGGTTGAGTCGGACACCACTCTGTAAGAACCAGCCGTGAACCAACAATAGTTTTTTCATTTATTTGTTTTCCTTTCTGAACATAAACTACCTATTTTTTGAATAAATTGCAAGTATATGTTCTAGCTCATTAAAACTGTTACCGAAACTCTACTGGATATCTCATAAATGGGTTACCGTGGTCTCATATGACCATGCAAACAAAAAATGACATATTTGAAGAGCATAAAGCTCGGTATTGGGAAGCCGATAGAAAGGAAAAAAGCGAGATATTGACTCACATCTGTGCAGGCGATCGAGGAATCGGTCACAGGTCTCGCCGACATGCGGCTCACCTGCGACCCCGCCTCCTTTGTCTCGGTTCGCTATGATTACATAGCTCACATCGAGACTTCAGTCCGGCTTTCTCATCTCTCTTTCAACCCACATAAATCAAAAACAGCGTAGCTGAAGCTACGCTGTTTTTGATTTTGCGGGCGATCGAGGAATCGAACCCCGGACAGCGGTTTTGGAGACCGCAGTTATGCCACTTAACTAATCGCCCTTCAAAGGCACAATGTTCACTATACTACAAAAAAAAGACTCCGAGAAGAGCCTTTTTATAACGGCCGCTTCATGCCTTATTATTTCTTTGCCTCCTTGAAAGCGACGTGCTTGCGCAAACTTGAGCTGTATTTCTTCAGCTCGATTTTTTTCTCGACGGTCTTGCGATTCTTGCGCGAAAAATAGACATCGCCGCTTTCCTTATTCTTTAATATAATCAGTTTATCCTGGGACATGTATGTTATAAATATGTGCCGAGTACTATATTCTATTACAACAAAAAAAGCAAGACTCAAGAAAGCGGCTCTACCCAAACGTGAACGTATACGCATCCAACCCCGCTCCTTCGACGTCAATTTCAAGAACATGTTCGCCATAGTCAGAACCTTTGATAATGTTATAAAGCTGATTAGCTTTAATGAGCATCGAGCCTTGTGGTACACCGTCGAGCTTGATGTCAATTTTGACTTGACTCGATGTCGCCGCGGCAACCATGTAGACATT
>Ga0302191_10002954_pt1 | contig 10517 bp, 6 predicted proteins | sample II_Bog_E3_1_FD_198775 | JGI IMG/M metagenome (GOLD analysis project Ga0302191, IMG submission 198775) | Peat permafrost microbial communities from Stordalen Mire near Abisko, Sweden - II_Bog_E3_1 | ecosystem: Environmental > Terrestrial > Soil > Wetlands > Peat | place: Sweden: Abisko, Stordalen...
GAATTAGGAGGATGGTCGAATACACCAGCTGTTTTTTAAGCTCGCCCTCTACCTCGATGGAGTGCTCGATTTCGTTCCCTTCGGTGATGATGTAGGTCACAACTATGCAGATTAATATTCCAATTGCGGGTATGGCCAAGACAAAGATAAGATTATCGATATGTAAAGAACCGTCCAAGGCCTAAAGCGAGTTACTTCCGATGACCAAAGCTGCAGAGGTTGCCTCAGCGAACGATCCAAACAAATCAGCACTCATTCCAGCCACATCTCCCACATTGTCGCCTACGTTATCGGCGATGGTTGCTGGGTTCTTAGGACTGTCTTATGGGAGGTTGGATTCGACCTTGCCCACCAAATCCGAGCCTAGATCTGCTGCTTTGGTATAGATTCCTCCTCCAACTCGAGCAAATAGAGCGATGGTCGACCCTCCAAGTCCAAATCCAGCAATTGACTCAAACATATCTTCGTAATAGTTTTTCTCAGTTGTCGAGTCCTCCCTTTGGAATTCATCCAAGTAGACCAGGATGACTACCATAAGCACCATCATCGATATTGACACTAAAGTAAATCCAATGACGCATCCTGCCCTGAACGCAGTTTTGAATGCCCTTCCGAGAGAGTGTTTGGCCTCAAGAGTAGTTCTGAAATTGGAGTAGGTAGCTACTTTCATTCCGAAGGCGCCACAAAACATGGAGGTGATTGCTCCGACGACGAAGGCGATAGTGGTGTAGTAATCCTTCATACCGTCCACACAGAAGAAGATGATGCCTGCCATTAGAATAACAAAGATTATGCAGATCTTGTACTCTGCCAGGATGAATTCGCTGGCACCCTACTGAATGATGGCGCCTATGCTGACCGGGTCGTGCTCTTCATCTACCAGCTTTTCGCCAGTTTCACCCTAGTAGCCTTAGTGTTTGGAGGAAGACCTCACTTCGATCTCGCTAAGCTTGCAGTAGTTGTAGATGGCCCAGAAGAGGCCCACGAAACCTGAGAAAAAAACGAATGGAACAACAAATCCACCCATCTGTTGGAAATAATAAATTGAATAAACCATAATCAGATGTAGCAGTTAAAGGCGTGGGTGAGATAGACTGGTTTTAACAGTCCACCGCACAAAGTAAATCTTAATTAGACTCCTCAGATAGGAGCGGGAGTTCTTACTTAGTTATTTCAATAATTTGCTGATTGAGGTAAAAATGGCTGCTCTTTGTATAAAGTTGTTTAATATATAAGTAATGAGGTCAATAATAGCTCTTATGCTTGTCGCATTTCTCCTTACCGTAGCACTCAGCAAATCAATCGAGAAAGTAATAAAACTGAGCAATTTTCCCATATAGGGCCCGTTCATCTTCTTAACAAAACTTCACATTGCGGCAGGACAAGGACAGATGGACATCTCCTATCGGTATACTCTCGCCCTATTTCAGCAAAGATAGCGAAATTTCCTCTGACTCCTTCTATCAAGATGTTTCTATTGGTGTTCTCAACCAATCGCTCTACCGCTCCTTTTCGCTCAAATCCACTTGCCAATAAAAACAGTAACTGTTATTCAAGAAAGAGAAATTCAACTTGGGGCGTGAACGGCAGGGCATGAAACACGTAAAACTGTTAGATCTTTAAGAGAGTGCAGAATGGTACTTCTATCTGTTTTCATGCAATGTCAAAGAGGAGGAATTAACCAATAACACGGAAGAGATTCATGTCGTCTTTGGAATCACCAATAATAACAGCCATTTCGGAGTTAACGAATATCTCATACCCGCATATGTGGTATTTGTAGCTCTATGGGTTATAATCGTAATTAGTTTTGGGGCGACGATGGCTAGTCTCTTGAGTGAGTTCAGGCCAAACCCAATCAAGTTAGTGGCTTTTGGTGGTCTTATACTGATGGGCGTGGCCTATCTTTACGAGTTGATTCACCTGCTCATCTACTATAGCGATGGTTCAGGAGTTGCTCTCTTCCACATATTCTACATAATACTTCGAGGAATCGGATAGGCCATTATCACGAGCATGATGGTGTCTTTCGCTTGGGGATGGTCCATTATTCACATCAAAGGAAGCTGGTTTTATATAGGTATAGGGGCGGCTGCTGGAGTTGTGAACATTATCTGCTTGGCGCTATCCTCCCTCACTGAGGAGCATGAATCAATAAATCACCACTATGAAACAGTTGCAGGGAGTATAGTGCTGGGCCTAAGGATAGTTATTCTAGTAATATTCTTGGCTGGCCTGATCGATAGTTTTAAAAACTCTTCTGGAAAGATCATATACTTCTTTAGGAAGTTAGGTCTGGTTGGAGCAATCTACTTCCTCTGCTGGCCTATCACCGTTTTGATTGTTGAGTTAACTCTTCCGAACGACATCCATCGATTATCTATCGCCTTGGTTTAAGAATTCGTGCACATCTACGCCGCTGCAGCCCTTTGCTACATGCTGAACGAACCCGAATCCGCCTACCGCAAAGTCAGTCTGCAGGATGATGACAACCCTTTAAAAATAGGCGACTACAAGCATAAATGATTATTTATAGACCTTAAGTATATCAGTGTCATCAACCAATCAAATCCACCACGAAATCGGTCCTAGTCCCTGCTCGTTCGACTTCAACGTGATGAGATCCGCCATTCGCTTCCCCTCACGAATCCAATCTGCATTAAATTTACTATACCGGCGTTATCTATCTTGAATCGAACCTTGTCGCCCACCTTCCACTCGAAAGCAGTGTTCTCGTTGAAAGGCAGGATCCACTTACCATTGAATAATGTCCCCGTGTGCATGTTTTAGGGGGATATCCTGCCCTCCAAAATGCCCATAAAAGAGACGATGATACCTCTTGCTTCGTCGAAATCGACGACATCTCCTTCGAAATATTCGTTGGCGTTAAGTTTAATGACTACTATTTCCACAGCAACCTTGACAAGCAAATCAGCTTCCCTTCTCAGTATAACATTGTCAAGTATTTAGATGGACTTGATGCGCACGCAAATGCCGTATCGTGTAATTTTGAAGAGGTATTTGCTGAAAATGGTATCACGGACCGATTTGGTCATATTTTGGGTGTATATCTCTGCGGGAAGGTAGAGATCATCGTTGATTTTGTAAGTGATAAACATGGTTGCGAAATATAAAAGTAATTTATCTTAGAATCAAGACCTGTACCCTTATTCACAGATTACTGGTCGAGTCACCAATATTCTGACTGTTTTGCATGATATTTCGTTGGTAGATGTGATGTTGAGATAATATTTATGGAATATCTTCTCTTTTGTTAAATTGCTGAAGGAATGCCGCAGGGAGATCAAGTCAATGGATTCAATACTTGGACTGAACTGTTGAATTTGTGCTGCCCATATGAACATATGAGTGTAATCATTTTCTATTTTCAAATCTTTCCCCAGGTGTACTGGTCTATCCCAATTCTTCCCTGAATAAATCCATCAAATTTTAAATTCTTTTTCCAAATCATTGACAAATATGAATATGGAAAGAATAAAATATCATAACGTATTATAAGTGGATTCAGTACACACCCACGCAGCTGTTTTATTCAGTCGAATGAGAGGATATCACTGAATGTACCTTTGTCGCCAATGGGGCTTCCTCCTCCTTGTGCTCTTCGTAGCAGGCATCGAGGGTAAGCCTCAGATTATATTTTTTGAAACTATGTTAAAAATGATAGTCCAATGCCTGTTTCTTGAGCTCCACTGTTCCAATTTTCTTTGGGCGGTCGTAGTTCCATATTTCTATCTTGTGGATGACGTTAGTATTTTAAAAGAAGAAAATTCCATCATCGTATAAGATATTCTTGCATTGACTAATTTCGGAAAGCTATTGCGATTAACAGCTGTACCACGCCACCAAATAGTATGAGGGACGTGAGGAATGAAGGTCACAATCTTTGAGTGAGGAGAACTGCAATTCTAATCTGTATCTTCGCATTTGATAAAAATTATTATAGATGTTTTGAATGTGGGGGATTTTTAGGGATTTTTTCTAAATATGAACAATGTTTGAGACTGCTTTAAATATAGAATGGGATTGGAAGGGTGTACTGGGCAATAAGAGGTGCTTGGATACTGGACAAACTCTTTGATTGTTTTTTTGATTTACATTTTGTTTGGAAAATGTTCGTACAACTTTCCAATGATAAAGCAAATAGAAAATATTGTGAGATACTAGGGATGAGAAAGTCAGCTAGGATTAAGTTAAATTTAATGTGGCTGAGGTATTCCTGTTTTGAATGTCTTGAAGTTATCCTGTCACATCTATTCAAAAATGACTGTTTCGCTTGAAAGCAGAAGCAAATCAACAAATTAATCAAAAATCAGAAATGGTTTTACCTTCCTCCCTATAATATGGAGCCCATTGCTCACAAAAATGATTAAACATTCTATATTCCATTAAATGATGACGAGACGATTAATTTTATAGCTTCATTTGTATTGGTATTGGTATTGAATGTTTACCAATATTCTTATCCGAACGATCACATCATATTGATAGCAATTCCATGCAGTGGAGAAAGCAGTCTTGAATTTTTTCATCGAGGAAAGATAAGAAAAGAAATCGTCTTTTTCAAACAAATACTTATCATTTACTCACGTTTATGGTTGATTAATCTGTTGGCCTGCTTTGATCTTCCAGTCATTTCGTTATTTTAGGTTTTAGGTTTTATTATCTAAGCTTTATTAATAATATCAGTAGCCTTGATCATGTCGTTGTGGAATCGAATGGCAAAGAAAGAAATGGCCCGCGTCAACGTAAGAAAACCAATAATGCTCTCATATGACAATCCAGCAGAAATCAAAGAATAAGAAGCCGAAAGTCTAGCCTCTCCAGCCATCATTTAAACTATGTCTAACCATCAAATGAATCACAAAGTTTAGTCCGAGACAATGTCATTCAATGCTCCCACAAATGAAAATATAATTAAACTGAGGGAGTGTTTTGAGAAGTTCAGCTCTTCAAAAAAGTTGCACAAACATCCTCGGACACGGCTCAATGCCAGCGGTGTGCGAGAGATCATACCAATTGTACCTGAAACAGACATAACACTCTCTAAATAATAACTGTCCGATTTGTTCAAAGAAGCAAGTTTGCCCTTGCATCCCCAGACCATCAGTCATATTTACTCTCAAATAATTGCAAAAAAAGGAAAAGGCATCGGATTTAACGATTTAATGAGGATAATGAATCTGTCCAATAGCAGTATGTAAAGTTATAGTGATTACTAACAAACTTTTAGACTATACGACCGCAAAAATAGAGGGTACTTCGACTATGAGGACTACAAACTTATTTGTGATGGGATTGCCAAAAGATTAACGTAAACGTAAATTCAGCAAGCCTTTAACGGCATCGATTTAGAGCAGACGGGTAGAGTGACTCTATAGAATTTTGTTGTGATTATGCGGGGAAGAGACTGATGTTACTCTATTTCTTTAAAGTTGCCGATGCTGATTATTGAGGCTGTGACTTATTATAGTGTGATTAATTAGATTGACTATACTAATTGACTTATATGAAATCAGAGCGCCTTTGCTTCTAGCCGAAAGCTGAGGAGATCGTCGATGCCTTGCCTCAAAAATCCTAACAATTTGATTGCCAATCAGAGTTGAACTGCTGTGAGTCGCAACCTGAAAAGATCATCAATGTGCTACCTGACAAGCCAAGATCAGCCTACCACAACTTTGTTTTCTAAGAGACTGGAAGAGATTCTAAGGACATATCTCTTCAAGAAAAAGGACAGATACTGTCGCGATGGTGGAAGATGTCTTAGGTTGAAAAATAGTTGAGGAAAAATGATTTTGCGCTTCAAATGATAAAATATCGCTAATAGATGCGTGTATGGAGGAGCAACCACATGAAAAGATTATGGAGGTAGAGATGGCAGAAACAAACAGATTAGCAACCGCTTAATTTCTAAAACAGTGTGGAAAGGACAAGATAGATTGGAATGCCAGAGGAGATTTATGCGGAAGAAACAATGAAATCTGAAGGAAGGGTACTTCAATCAGCAGAAAATGGGGCGAATAGGCCTGCCAAAGCAAGTGAAAGAATAAAGGTCAAAATTGAAGAGAACAAGCAAAGAAGGGAATGGAATGCATCAAAATTGAAAAGATCAGGCAAGTCATCAAGCAGTAAAGGGTAAAAGGCAACGGTAAACGACCTTTCCTTCCTACAGAACTTCATGGCCTTATGTTTTGGCTCTTCCAAACCTTCTTCCAAATTGCCAGTCCTCGAATTCACCATCACCGGCAAGATTAACTTTAATGAGGGAGCATGATCATCATCACATGAATCAATAATACTAATTAAATACATTTTATAGAGGAATTACATTGTTGGTTGTTTCTTTATAATAATGAGCAAGCCTCAGTGCCAGGCTCCAGTTTGTGTCTACAATTGCTGTAACAAGCAAGGAGCATGCCCATCTTCCGCAAGTACTTTAACCTTTATGAAGGCGATTGTTATAAGTAAAAGTTCGTTGACCCGATATGGATTTACATCGCCATCGGTTTTCTTGTTCTGCTCATCATTGCGGGGTCAATTACTCTCCTCGTCATTATGAAGCGTCGTCGCTAAAAACTTCGCGAGTAAACCCTCACAACATAAAAATAGAACGACTAAAAAGAGATTGAGATGAGAATCGAGGTTAAGGAAGAAGTGCCAACTATTACAGTATATAAAAAGAACATCTATGTCTACGACCGGGAGGTCAGTTAAAATCATAAGAGCATGGACAAGAGCAGTCGACCTTTGAGCTCTTCTGTGAGTTCCAATAAATCGAAGAAGACTCGGATAAAGTAGTAAATAATAAATCCGTTCTAAAATAAGCGGTTTCTTCGTGACATTATGCTTTGATGTTTGAGTTGTTATATTGAGAAGGTAAATAAACAATGAAATAATGATGCTATCTTTCAATTACAGTTATTATAATTAATGATCCCCTATCAGTACCCATAGTAGATTGAACAATTGATCCGCTCTTTTTATCACAAAGCATCGCGAAATCACATCGATAATACCACTCTCATTAAGAAATTCACACAACTGATGGAAAGAGTCAGTGAAAATCATCAGCAGAAGGAAGAGGAACAAGAATGCAATCACCCAATTGTAACCAAAGTAAACTCGAGTTAAGACGAAGAGCGCAATCCTGTCTCGTTTAAATCCATTAAGTCAACTTCAATGAACAATTTAGCCCTCAATCGCTCCTCACATCTGAAGAGAAATGATCCATCTCACCCTCAAATATAAAGTGATTCCAAATTCTTTGGCTGCGACTGGGTATACAGCTCCCCAGATGTCACTAAAACCTTTTTTTTCGCCATTATAGCGGCCTTCTATCTAACAGAAAATCAATTTGGTTTCAAAGTACTCTAGGATCGGATTAACAACTATCTAGAGGATCACAGTTCGATGAATTAAATAATTATGAGGACAGCCAGCAGAGAGTGGGATAAAGCTAGAAGCCTTCTGTTTCGTAAAACTGCAAGGTGGCAGGCCAATCTGAAGTAAGTCACGCAAAAATTGCCAATGGAGTTTACAAATATCGTTTATCAGCTCGTCATTGGGAGAGAACATCCTTCTGGAGGACTATCAGAGAGTATCGCAACTAAACTATCAAAATAATCTAAAGTATCTATTATTAGATTCACGATCAGCTGCCGTCAAATTGATGAGATAGAAAAGCATGGAGCCTTCCCCTTTGAACTAGCAGTGGGGTACCTTTCTCATAGCAAAAATTATGTGATTGCGAATAAAGCTCCTACTTACAGGGAAGGATAGATTTAAAACAGGCAATTAAAAGAGGAAATGCACGCGAGCATCAACGAAATACTGAAGGAGTTTATCAAAGATGAATAGCAACTGCATCTACAACAGTTGGTTAACTTTATCAATTAAAAAGAGGCGGCTGTCAAGTAGTTCTTCGATGATAAGTTAGGGACTGTTAGCGTCTAATGAAAGTGTATATTATTAGCTTGTATCTAGCCACAGAATTAGCCATTCAGTAGATAGATAATGATAGTTATTTAGCATTCGAATCATTATGCATTTCGCTAGTTGCTTTTGTTTGCATTGCTCTTCTTAATTTTGATCAGTTCTGCCAGTAACTCTTCATCTGAGTCAGAGCAGACTTAGATTTACTGTTGTTGTTTGCGAGTTTATTAGTGCTTCTTGAGCTGGTTGCTGATCATAGAGAGCAGACCCTTTGCACTGCCCACATGCATTTGCTTTACCACTTCCTTCTTCTCACTTGACACTATTTATTACTTTGTAGGCTCATATGTGGTTGGTTTTTAGGGTGGATTGACTTTGGGAGTTTCATCATTGTTTCTGACTTGCTGAATCTATCTACTTTCGCTTTCACTTCTACCAGAATGCTTTTGCTTGATGTCCTTCCTTTCCTTTTCTCTATCTCTGCTTCTACTACGGCCATGACTATCCCCTGAGCTGTTCCTTCTTTCTCTCTTTCTTTTCTTATCCTTCTTCTCTTTCTTCTTTTTCTCCTTCTTACTAGTCTTATTATCACTGCTTTTGCCTGCACTGTCCTATCTAATCTCCGGCTGATTCTCCTCCTATTTTTTTTCAGCGATCTCACTTTGAATGATCTGCTTCCTGATGCTAAGTTGTTGGTTTTGCTCAAGAATGATTTTTCTATAATAATTTACAGGATATACATTGACCAATCCGTTCTTCTCACCGACTCCACCTATCTGGACACTCACCCACTCCAGACTATACTTAGATAGTGCTGAAAGCTCGTAGAACGCCTACAACTCACCTATTAACTCTTAGATGCTTTCAAGATTTGCTTCGATTAAAATCCACCAGGGAACTGTCGGCATTTTTATTTGCAACTTTAGCAGAGACATATAAATAGCAGCCGCTGCAATTGCCTGCCCAGGGTAGAAAAGACAGCAGTTAGTCCTGTAAAAATCGTTGATGAAAGTCCAAGCCTTTTGGCAGATCTCCTTGCATCTGGGATGCCTTTCAAAAGATTTAAACAGTCCTCCAATGTAGCGATGCGGGATATCAAACAAGCGATAGACTTCAAACCCCAGCTCAAATAAGATTTAATTCTCCATTTTGAGTACTTTCCTTTTCATGAATTCGTATTCGTTTGAGTTGAGCACAAGTACTTTGATCGGTGGTTTTTGACCTTCAAATATCTGACTAGCACTGCGGGTACCTTGAAGATGTGGTCAAAAACTAAGGCAATTTCGAACGATTTACGCAGGGTTTATTCCGACTTACACGCCAGGAAGACTGCGCCCATTATTGTATCCCTAAAGTCGTAGTCCAAGAAACCCACTCGTGAGTAAAATTAGTGGGCGATTGAGACTGCCACTACTGAGGTTGACACGGGCAGTTTAAGGGACTAACCCGCTCTAAATATCATTTCGCTCATCAGATAGCCGATGCATTTCTATTGTTCGATGGTGAATCCCTGCAGTTGCGAGGGGGAGACTGTGAGTTTGTCGATTAGGTAGTTATCAGTAGTTTGGTTGCGACTGTAAAGGAATCTATGAGCGTAGTTCTATCTGTTGATTCCAACAGCGGACTCGGCTTTGAGGAACAATTCACGAGTTTAGTTTTAATTGTTCATTGATTATTAATTAAATGAAGGAAACTTTAACTTTTGTAATTGTTCATTGGTAATGACATAGACGATTATTTTGAAGTTAATTAACCGCAAACTTGATTGAAGAATGTGTAAATAAATAAGTATTGTGATAAAATTTACTAAATTGTAATGCCAAAAATCTGTTTTCCTGATATTCAAATTGAATCAAACCACAACAAATATAGACGCTAACTTGAGGAAAAACGAAAATTTGACAATGGACTCTGCTTTGAGAAACACTTCATAAGGTTAGTTTGATTATTGATTATTAATTAAATGGAACAAGACTTTACTATCAAATGTTCGGCAACCATCTATTTATAGAAACGGATACGATACTGGGACTATTTAAGAATATTGAAAAATAAATATGGAATCGTAGCAGCAGAGCAGCGAAACAAAATTACTGAGTAATGCAGATGGACACCTCTCGTCGACAAGTATAATTTTAATAATTTCACTAGCATAAATACACCGTCTATGATTATAAGGTTATGGAGTTTCAACAATTTTTCAACAAGTTAATGCTGAAGACAAATGTCAATACCTTTGGTATATTGTAGATTTGGAAAGGCTGTTCGACGGATTCTATCCAAGGAGACATTCAAAGACTTTTGAAATGAACTATTGGTCAGGAAATCAATCATAGTATAATACAGACTTAAAACAGTAAGCAGGATGGGTACGGAGGAGAGATTCTGCAATATATGTAAATAAAGATCCAATATTCATATTTTTCTCCATTACGAGATGGAGAAGAACTTTATGAAGAATAACATGGACCCGAATGAGTGCTGACTGGATGAACAGAAAGATGAGAGATTCATTGAAACGCTAGGTGATTTAAAACATTAAACCTGTTTGTAAATACAAAGTTTTA
>Ga0302191_10002973_pt1 | contig 10482 bp, 8 predicted proteins | sample II_Bog_E3_1_FD_198775 | JGI IMG/M metagenome (GOLD analysis project Ga0302191, IMG submission 198775) | Peat permafrost microbial communities from Stordalen Mire near Abisko, Sweden - II_Bog_E3_1 | ecosystem: Environmental > Terrestrial > Soil > Wetlands > Peat | place: Sweden: Abisko, Stordalen...
ATATTAGTAATTTACGTCATTTATTAAAGTATTTATATCGTACACTCAACCATAACTAATTATTTTTTTCTTCTATCCTTCTCTTTTGGGTTTATTTTTAATTTATCCACGACAATCCCAGTTAATTTTAGATTAAATGTAAATTTACAAAATGCCCCTATTTATTAGCTGTAAAGTATTATACATTTTTATGATACTCACATCATATCAAATGGAAACGCCTTAAAGTGGAGCTAACACACTCACTTACACCGAACTCACCATCGAGAAGGCCCTCTAATTCGCAGGTGACAACAGCTCATATCAAAAGAAAAGAGTAATCATGTTCTCCCTCATTATCCTCAGTTTGGCAGTGCTCACCTGTAAAATTTCCTTCATGAAACCATTCTAGGCACTATTTTTCTTTATTGCATCAGGAGCAGGACAACTTTTTTGCCCTATTTACTTGGATTTGGCTACAACTTCACTTGGAGTTACTGTATTTACTCTCTTAGCAATCATAAGTTACCCTTTCAGTCAGTTTATTACCGGACTTTTCTATTGCGGTTTAGGATTTTTCGGGAGAGGCTTCTTCGCTCATTCATTAATTTACCTAAACTAAATCGGTGGCGATCGTTTTCGCGCATGGTCTATAATCGTAATTTTTGGAATTTGGGGTTTGTCATCGCTGCTGTCATCGCTGGAAAAGATGGTGCACCTTCCTGTATGGATTTGGTACTACGCCTTGATATTCGCGCCCTCTTTAATTGGATCTTACTATGTTCTAAAATTATGGAGACCATCACCATTCTCCCTCTATACGAAAAGTATTTATTTTCAAATTTAGGAATGTTCAGTCAAGCCAAATAGGTTCTCAATGAAATGGCTGAATAAAACAATCGTGCTCATCTGCCTTATGGGCTTTAAGGAGAAAAGGAGAGTGAGAATCTATACAACTATAAAAAACCGACTTATTTCGATATCATACATCGTCCCTTGCTACAAAAGATAACAGTGCCACTGGTGGTTCTCTGGATATACAGGGAATATGTCTACTTTGGCTCATTTTTGCTGATGCCTCAACTCAGCGAAGAGTACAGCAAAAACTATATCCTCGTGAGTATTAGTGAAACTGTGGCTGTGCTGATGAGTTATCCAATTCGCTTAAAAATCAAACGGGTCAATACTATCTTCAGTCTCACTGTTTTGATAGCAATTTGTAGCTTTGTATCTAGCTTTACAACACTCTCCCCCGAATGCATGGAGGCAGGATTCGTTTGTCCATCCAAATACATTTATCGCGTTTCAATGATGGTATCTTATTCACAACTTAGATAATTCGCTTTTCAATTGCTCTCATGGGAAATTTACTGATCAGCTACACGATGGAAGTCTACCCTGTAAACTTTAGGAACATGGGTTTTGCACTTTGTCTTGGAGCAAGTTCGGTCGGTTCCATTCTTTTTCCCTGGCTTAATCTAACCCTAATTTATTTTGGAATGTCAGGATTTTCAGTGTTTGCTATCGCGAGTATTGCTGCCTTATATTTTGCGATCCAGCTAAACTAAACCTACGGTCGAATGTGTAATTAAAAACTCTAAGAACTATAAAAGGCTTCTCCCTTAATCTAAATAAAAAGTTGGCCTACTCCAGGTTTTTGATCCCCTCTCATCCATGATTTAACTATGTGCATTATTTACTCAATATATAGTAATTTAATTATGATCATGCGAAAAATAATGAAAAGTGCCTTTAGCACCTCAGCAGACTATCTCTCCACCAAAAATCTTAAACTCTTCGGAGTCGATGATTACCCGGAGGCACTCAATTACTCCCGACCTTTTGGTAGAATACTCTTAATCAAGATTTATCATATACAAGCAATGGCATAACAGTGGCAACCGAGCACATGCCTTCTTAGATTGCAAGGTTATTTTCGATTAATTTAGTATCTCCGTGTTCATTAAATGCGGTAGTCGCAACGAGAACGAGCAAACCAGTGGAGTAGCTCATTTTTTAGAGCATTTGCATTTCAAAGGAACTCACAATCGCAGTAGACACTAACTGGAGTTATAAGTCGAAAACATGGGCGGCAATCTTAACGCCTACACATCGAGAGAAAACACTTCATATATGATGACTGTATTTAAACGAGATATTGGAAAAGCTGTGAATATAGTTGGGGATATGCTTACTAATTCACTGTACAGGGAGAAAGATGTAAATAATGAGCGCAGTACAATTCATCGCGAACTTCTTGAAACTCGTAAGTCACAACCGCTTTAAACAACGATCTAAATTGCTCATCGCGGTATCTTTCAGGGTCAGCAGATTGGTCTACCTATTTTAGGAGATATCTCAAATATGCAAACAATTAACCAAGAAATGATCCTTCAGTATCATACTGATAACTATGTGGGAGAAAACATCATTGTGGTTGCAGCTGGCGATATCAAGCATGAAGAACTTGTGAGTGCTGTAGAGGATAGCTTTAAAGTACCCAAAAAAAGTGAAAAAACCTTTACATTGATAAAACCTAAATTTAATCCTGGATTGAGCACATTACAATCAGATTTGACTGATCAAGTTAACATGGTCATAGTTCATGAGGCACCTTCCTTTTTTTAGAGCACTTTTTTTTCATATCTTCTTCTTCAGAGACTGGTTTCTGATAAGCCTAATAATCTCTTTGAGTTATAAATGCTGAAGCGTAAAGATTCTTCTACATAGATTCTAACTGTTTTAAGTATCAAAAGGCAATGGTCAAGTATGATTTTATTGAAACCCAAAAAGGATTCTACAGTTCCTACTGGGACACTGGTCTCTACGGCAATTATTTTGTGTGTGATCCAGCTCGCTTCAGAGAAGTAGTTAAGCTTAATATTTAAGCATATGCAAGTACTATTTCTTATATTCAGATTATGCCCACAAAATAAGCGATGAATAGCTATAACGTACTAAACGAAGGGTTTATAACGAAGTCCTCCATCATTAAACTCAAAATGACATTACTCAATCAATAGCAAATAATTTGATGTACTACAATCGCCGAGTGCATACAAAATAACTGGCAGAGCGAGTGGCAGTTGTAACTTCAAACGACCTTAAAAAAATATCCGAAAAAGTCTATAAGGATATGAACGTAGTACTTTTGTTAGTTAGAATATTCACGTGTGTCTCTGGGGTAATATTCCAAGTATGGATAGTCCATGATAAGCAGTTATATGTATGTCCTATATCGACCTAAAATATATTATTTAAATAATTGCTATTGTAGATAATTGATGGGGACTTGCACTTGTGTACAAGAAAAGAAAACTAAATTTGTGTTCAGGAAAAAGACAGAATAGACCAATCAAGAAATGCCTATCACGCCTGATAGTAAGGGCTCCAAAAAATCCCTTGATTCTGAAAAGATAACTAGAACATCCATTAGACAGTCAAATCTGCATTCAGACAGCTCTTTCCCTGCCTAGGGCTCTAAGGTGTCTATTGATGTCACGCCCGCTGAATCCAACCGGGCATAGCTGGAGTAAACTTTGAAATGGTAAAGTTACTTTCAGAACATTGCTGAATTGACTCCTTCAGTAATCTTAAGAAAAGGTATCTCAAGGGAATAAAAAATGAAAAGAAAAAAATCAGCCCAATTTCAAAAAGATTAGATGCTTATTTCAGATATTTTTGATTCTAAATATGCAACACCAGCATCATTGTTAGAAAAAAGAACTGTAGCAAGGAGAAAACCCGAATAGAAGAGTTATAATGTGGACAAACTTCTCGATAAATGCAGAGCAGGGCCTTTGGTTGTCCCTTATATTTCTTATGAGAAATATTCTCTTAGTTGATATGTGTATTAAATAGAATTTGCAAGAATTCTTCCTATTAAACTATCATTTAGCCTTAAGTAAGGACTGTCGGGGTATCATTTCTTCTTTTTACCATTGGCCTTCTAAGTTATCGTAACAGAATCGAAGAATCACTCAAGGGAATAAAATTAACATTGATCCGGTATTTTATCGGCGTTTACTGAAAGTTTTTAATTTTTATAATTTTCACCCTAAAATTTCTTTCTGATCATCTGATGAATAAGTAAATCCAAAAATCGCCCGTTTTAATTTGTTTTTGATCTTGAATAATTTTAGTTGATTTTTTTGTCAATAATGAACATATTCGAATGACAAAAAACATTTATGCCATTAAATCTACTTCTTCCAGAGACTCCTTCGGTTGATTAGACATGCAAAATATGTATATTTTTTGCTTTGAGGTCAGGTGAACTGAAATAACAACATAAATGAATCCTTCATTAAATGGAATAAAATGATAAAATTGTTCAATAATCTTATCTAAAAGAGCCATTACTGTTTTAAACAGTGCTTTTATCTAAACAGTTCTTGTTTTTGTATTTTAAACTGAGCCTAAGCTGATAAAGATCATTATTAATTAATTGATAATTTATTCTTTTATTTAATTGCCGACTTTGAATACAAATCTTATTTAAAATTATCAAGAATACAACCATTGAGCAATGGTTGCATCACTATGAGGCTTTTTATCATCAACTACCAAATTGGAACTGTTTTCGCAGTTGCATTGCCACGCCTATGACTCATATTTAAAGAAAAACATTTTCAGATTATTGAATTGAATTAATTTACGATATCATCCATCAAAAAAGCGCTAAAGATTTATTTCCTTAGTACTGTTAAATTTATTTGGCAGATGTCAAAGATAGGAAAAGATACACGCAGAATTAAAACAGAAGTATGCCCCACTCAACTCAAGCAAAGTATCAGCCACGCTAAATACAATCTTCCGTTGGCTTTCAACAAATTATAGGAAAAACCTTTACCAAAGCATGATCGTCATAAGACAGAGGCCAAAGCATCAAGATTACGTTTTCAGGAGCCGCATAGAATATTGCTAATTTCTACTCGCCATCCCAAAACACAATCAACGAACTCTTAAACTTTAAAACAGGAAGCCAACAATCAATAAGAAATGGAGTATTCTCCCAAATATGATTTGCAAAGTATCGCTGGAAAGGGGGGATTTGGGGTTGTTTACCGAGCTAAATGCCCCAGCAATTGCCAAACAGTAGCAATCAAGAAGGTTTTACAGAACAAGCAATTTAAAAGCAGAGAACTAACTCTTCTGAAATAATTGGGGCACTCAAATATAATTAATCTGCGAGACCACTACTTCAAAGTCTAGCACGATAGGGAGTATCTCTTTCTGGTAATGGACTACTATTCCAATGACTTGGCTAGTCTGATAAAAAGGAAAACCATGATAAAAGAGATGCTGCCAGTTTATCTGCTGCAAATATTAAGGGGACTGCAATACCTAAATGAGAAGGGAGTTGCTCACCGTGATCTCAAACCACAAAACATCCTCATTGATATAGTATCGCATATTGCTGTTATATGCGATTTTGGTTCGGCCAAGCAGCTGATTTACGGCTAATCAAACATTTCCTACATCTGCGCTAGAGGCTACCGCGCTCCTGAGCTTATTTTTGGAAGCAAATTCTACTCGACGGCAGTTGATATGTGGTCTTTTGGCTGTATCGCTATAGAAATTATTAATTCTGTATCTTTGTTTCAAGGGAGGTCTAATATCGAGCAGATGATTGCCATTATGGAAATATTGGGAACGCCAAGTGAAGAGGAAATGGCAGCAATGAATCCTTTCTTCAATCGAAAAGAGTATGACATCATGCCAAAAGTAAAAGGGAGAAACTGGAAAGATGTAAGGCTACTTATATTTAGGTTTTACTCACCAGCAACAAAGTCCTCATTGATCTGATTTCTCGGATAATGGTCTATTCTCCCGACTAACGGTACAATCCCACTGATACTATCAACCATCCCTTTTTCAACTGCCTTCGGAATTAAAGCTACATCAGTTATCTCGAAGGCAAATATGGTCCGCTTCCCTTTCTTACTGAAAGTGAGTTTAAGCCGAGGCAGCCGATAACAACTCCTATGCTCAATAGAAAAAATGAAAATCTAAAAACAATGACTACCATTTCCGAGTTTTAAACAGCACAGAGCAGCAATCATCGAAACAATCATACTCCTCGGAATCTGAACAACTTAGCCGTCCATCTCCACCACCCCATCAGCCAACTGTTTTGATTTTTCAATAATTAAAATATTAATTAGTCATATCCAAATGTTATTAGGATTGTTTCATTTTAATGTCCAACTATATTGGCTTTTCAAGATTTAATGATTCGGATTTTGCCATCTTAAAAAACTTTAGGCTGAAGCCTGAACACCCTCGTGCCATATAAATTATATTTTAATTTAATTTTAATGAAAGTTTTTAATTTATAACAGTCAAATTTGAATAACTGTACGATTATTCGTTTTTATAGATCTAATGTAATTTATGATGCCAATGACCGAACCATTTAAGATCAATTTTTGATTAATAGCACGAACAAAAAATAATAATAATCTTGATTCCAGCATTCAAATATATCATTTGCTCAAATATTCATTCATCATCATCTTCAAATATTTGCTGGTATTGTTTGCGTTTGCGGTCCAGTTATCTCTGCATTTCAAGTCTTTGGAAGTTTATTGATTCTTCTTCCAAGTCCTAAAGGTACTGCTGATAGTTGAGTTCTTCTCTCTCATATTCCTCATAAAGTTGCATCGCGTGCTAGTACTCCTCCTTGCTATCGAACATCCTAAGCAATTCAGCCTCAGCTTCTTACTCTTCTTCTTTACGCCTATTGTGCTGCGCATATATCATTTTTTGCCTGACTTCTTCAAAGTACTTCTTCTTGTATTCAGAAGCGATTGCTTTATGGATCTTCTAATTCTTGTTTTTGGCGGCACTACCGTACATCTAAATAATATATTCAGGTATGAGTAATTATAATTCATAAAGACAATACGCTATCATCAATTTTGAGTACAAAGTTCGAAAGCTTGAATCGCCATAGTGAGGGACAAACTCATTCTAGTGTCTAAATCGAAAAGAAACTACTTGCAATGAGGATAGCGAGATGTCCCAAATCAAAGCATTCGATTTGACCACTTTCATGATTCGTCTAACGCACGACTTGTCTGCTAATATGCAGAGGAGACATAGCAAGAAGACGAATGTAGAATTTTAATGCCATCGTCAGGAAAGCTCCCACATTACTTTTGAAGTCATACTATTGATGTGTATATCCACACAAATTCTAAGCGTAATACCTCACTGCTTTTCTGAACTCTTTCGTATGATTCATCTTTTCATTGCCAAAGCTGAATATTGATAAAATTACTTGCAGCGTGTCATTATTTCGCTGTAGGCAATAAGATTTTAAATTTTATCTGCTGCTACGTCAGTGAGATTATGAAGAATGGGATATGCCATGAATTTGTAGTTGTATTACTGCATTATGATATGGTTACGGAATAATCAAGGACGTTATTACGGGATTCACCTCGCTTTTAGATGGGCTGGTAGGGCGGTAATAGAGGTTATACCCATTTGTTAATCTGATGGTACATGTCTTGAAGAGTTAACTCATTCCCTATCTCTTTCATATAATTATCAATGTTTTCACTCCGCCTCATTGATTTTTTTAACATTTTTTTTGTCATTGGCTTGACCTATAAATTGCTTTGGCTTTCTTCTTCATCGAATTAGCGAATCACGGGAATCATAGTGGCAAGCTTTTACTTTGGCTACAATGAAGAATTGTGCATTTTATAGTCATAGGTTTATTTAAGCTCCACAATTAACTACAAATTAAGTAGTTTCATTGTTGATGGGTCTTCTGGGCAGAGTCCCATACCAAGGGCAATGGTCGACATTTGCTGTGAAAATGCCATGATCTGTATACAATTTGCCAGTTAATTTTTACTCCAACGCGTGCTATTATTTTAGAGTATTTTTTCAATATGCTCCGCGTTTATTTCCCAAGGAGCGCGTGCTATCAGTCGATTCAACTATAAAATCATTTTTATCTTTGGTGGATATTTTCCTGCAAGCCAATCGAGGCTACCACCCTCCCTTAAAAAACTTTTAGCCATGCGAGCCATCACATAAGCACATCCCATTTCTGCAGCTGCGATAACTCCCAAAAAAAAGGCAAGTATGCTATCAATTTTCTGACTATGAAACAATGACTTTTCAACCAAGATATGCTTCTAAAAGTAGGTGGGAAAAAACAGAAGAAACCTTTAAAAATTAGGTATGTATCCATAATTCATAAAAAGAGAGTTCAAAATTTGTAGTAAGGTCTTTGGGATTGGTCCAATGTGAGGTCCTGATATTTCATAAGATTCATTTTTCATCAGTTTTCCTAACTAGATCAAATCAGGAAATGCGGAGTTTTAGTACAAGTTAGAGATACGTGGTTATGATAGGTCTGGATGATTGATACTGCGAAATTGGGAATAAGCATCAACAAACTCAGGAGTATGACAGCGGAAGCAGTAGTTGATTAATGAGAATGAATGAACTTGCTTGTTGTAATGCTCAGTGAGAAGAATAATGGACTGTCGAAGGTCTGACATTGCCGCCAGTCGAGGGAACATGGATTCATTATCCTCCTCGTTTTCGGAGGCATCTTAAGAGCCCTTCCTGCAAGTTGTTGCCTCCATAATTTGTCTATAATACGAATATTTAAGAGGGTGAATTTAGTTGCTTGATATGATAGGTCGAATAATGATTTTAGACATCTTTTGACGAATAATTGTCATTTACTAGTCTTCGCAATAAATCTGCCATTTTAGTATCTTTTACTATAAATCACTTGTTTAAGTGACATCGAATATCGGTGATAAAGATCTTATTTCAGCTATGAATTAATCCAAAATATAGGAATATTAAAAGATGAGTATCTACTATTACAATTTGACTCTATTGATTTAAATATTTGTACTTGAATTGCCGTCATTCCTTATCTAGTCATTAATTAGTTGTGCTCACATGCAAGTGAGGGAGATATAGCCTGTAATTGGCGCGGCGCGTGCTCGCAAACTTGGCCTGACATCTTCTCGCTTTCAATAGCGACATATAAGTAGAAAGGCTAAGGAAGCAATTGAGTATGTCAAAAGAAAAGATCGATCCAACCAGGACGTAAAATTGATGAGATGCAGCTTGACGAGTGGAGGGAAAAAAAGTATTATAAGAAAAATGCCACTCAACTGCTGTTCAATTGTCCGGATTAAGTTGAAAGACGAAACGCCGATGAACTGACTGTTGAAGAATTTGTAGAAAAGTACTAAAGATAAAATAAACCCGTTATTCTTCAAGGTAAGCCCATCGCGATTCAGGGTGCACTAAAGACTGGAATGCAAAGGAGAAATGGACTCACTAGTAGTTTTATCGCCAGTATAAAGACATAAAGTTCAAGACTGGAGAGGATGACGATGGGTATAAACTACGAGTGCCATTCAAATACTATCTTGAATACCTTGTTTATTGCAAGGATGATAGTCCTCTTTACCTGTTCGAAAGCTCTCTTTAAGACAAACCAGAAACTCGCTCTATCATTGATAACTATCAAATTCCCAAATATTTTAAAGACGATTTGTTTAAATTGGCGGGAGAAAAGAAACGGCCACCCTATCGATGGTTCATCATAGTTAATTTAGGCTGATTATCGGACCATAACGTTCTGGTACCACCGTGCACATGGATCCATTGATGACATCAGCTTGGAATGCTTCTCTTGCAGGGCACAAACGCTGGATTCTCTTTGACGAAAAAGTTCCTAAATCTATCGTGAAGGGGAAATAGTTTATCTATAAAGGGTATGACGACGAAGCTATAAACTACTTCGTGTAGATACTACCAAAGATAAGATAAAAATATAGTAAAGAGGAGTTGGGCATAATGGAGTTTATTCAGTATCCTGGATAGACTGTCTATATCCCTGGAGGAATGTGGCATGCTGTCATCAATCTTGACGACACCATTGCAGTAACACAGAACGTAATGACCCACTACTGCTTTGAAAAAGTATGGAAGTCCACTCGCTGCGAACGTCGAAAATTTTCCAAAATGTTCCTTTAAAGATTAAGAGTCAATGTAAAAAAAAGATTAGATAGGAACCATAATTATATCAGAGAGCTATTGAGCAGAATAAAGCTGACAATTTCTAAATGGGAGACAAATATTGTAAGCAATCTGTTTCAATGTCATTCACTCCATCATCTTCTTCCTCTTCTTCCTCATCTTCTTCATCGGACTCTGATAATGATAGCCGTGATAAGAAAAAAATTTCGATGAAAAAGAGAAAAAATAAGCATTCACATTCAATGAGTCGGAGCCGTAGCCGTGACCATAAGAAACGAGACACTCAATCTGCTGAGCATGGTAACTGTTAGTTTGGGAGATCTGGTCGTAGTCCTTGATTAATCACTAATGCTGAATTAATAACATCCTTTATGAATTTGATTTATTAGTTTTGCAATAGCTATTATAGAATATATATTATAATGATAATTAATTAATTAGAGGGGTTGGGGTTGGGGTTGGGGTTGGGGT
>Ga0302191_10002974_pt1 | contig 10479 bp, 9 predicted proteins | sample II_Bog_E3_1_FD_198775 | JGI IMG/M metagenome (GOLD analysis project Ga0302191, IMG submission 198775) | Peat permafrost microbial communities from Stordalen Mire near Abisko, Sweden - II_Bog_E3_1 | ecosystem: Environmental > Terrestrial > Soil > Wetlands > Peat | place: Sweden: Abisko, Stordalen...
ATCAAGTCATATATGGCAAGCGAAAGATCGTGCGCTTCGAAAAACAGTTGGAGTAGTATTTCAAGGAATTGCCACAGACTTTCATTGACCTGCTGTATTCAATCATTACCCAAGGCAAAAAACTGTTCACTGAAAACGTTTCGCTATATTTTCAATAGTTGACCAAGATAATGGCAATTAAGATTGATTATTTCGAATTAAACAATCAGGATGTCTTGAAGATGACTACCTTTGGATCAGAATATAAACAGTCTTTTAAGATGGGGTGCTTAACTAATGACAATGTGTTCGTATTTGTTGTAAAAATGCCACAGAAGAAATAGGTGCAGCTCAATAAGGAGATTACCCTTGAGAAGTTTGGGTCTATTTCAGAAGTACTAAACAGAATGTATATCACGACCAGCAAGGAGTATCTTAATTTAAAGAACATGAAGAATCGAAATGATCAAAAGTTATAAAGTCAGGGATTAATAGAAAGCACCACAAAATTCAGAGATTCAGGATTCACTATCATTTGAGATTCATAAGCCAAATCATTGCTTGATTTATTTTTGTATTTTCACAAACTAAATTTTTTAAAATTAGCAAAAATAGAAGAAATCGGAAGATTTGTTAGCTGAAGAAGTTCTTTCAATCAGAAAGATTTATTTATTTATCTTTTTAAAATGTGCTTTACAGATATCAACTTCACCACAGAGCAATACCTCGAATTCAAAACTTGGATTTGCTTTATAGAGAGCTATTTATTGATCTCTTTCCTAAACATTATAATTTTATTGAATGCAGGGCAATTTTAATATTAGTATTCCCTCAATTCCAAATTCTATCGTGAAATTCAAAATCCAGGACATCAAAGTCAAAGGATTTGTTGGCAAATAAGTCCGCTTCAGAGAAGATAAATCCTATCTCGCCAGAAAGTTTATTAACACTTTCGACAACATAAAACCTCCCACCAAAATAACTGAGTAAGACAACAAAAGTCAGCTCTCAACCAACCTTTCAAAAGCCTTTCGACTAAAAGAAGATAACTTTCGGTTAATCGTGGACAGAGATATTAAAAAATTGTATTTGTAATATGAGAAAAAGAAAAGTATAGAAAGGGATAATAGTGAGGATGAAAATAAGTTGGTTCGAGGGTACAGTTTTGCCAAAAGTGGAATGAACGATAGTCTAGATTATGAAATCAAAAGGCATGGGTCGGAAGTCAAACGTCAGGAATCTATCATCGATAACAATTATTTCAATTAGACTTAAGAATCTTTCGAGGAAGAGGAGGAAGAGGATAAAAAAATATAAATACAACCAAGAGTACTAAAGCAAAATAATAATAAGCCTTCGGCTGTATTTAAAAGTGAAGATCGATGGCAGAATGATCAGAGGATCTTAAACAGCAAAATCAAACTTGGACCGGGGGAATATATCCATCCTAAATAACTTAAAAAAATAATGCAGCACCGCCAATAGGCAAACCCGTAAAAGTCAATTAACATACACCGAATTAAGGAAATGTTTAAAGACGATAAAAATCAAAATATTTCCTTATTGTATCCTTTAAATAATGCAAAAAGGTAATAGCTCCAAAAGGAACACTACAGTAGCATGTTTATCCCCTCAAATCAGGACCGGTTCGGCAATCCGCTTTATCCACTTTCTCTGAGCCCTTCTGTACCTGGTCCAGGTAGTTATGAATTCAACGATACTCTGGAATAACAAGCTAAAAAAATAATAATAGTTGAGGAACAACGCAAACTCCTGAAAGAGTGGTATAATGATTGATAATAATTAATTTTTTTAATGAACCCGCATTATACTTCATAAAGTTATTTGAATAGGATGAATTCAGTCATTGATGGATTCTTCCATTAAATTAATTCAATGCCGATATTAATAATCATGAATCGGAGAATATCAGAGCTGTCCTGACAGCTCGCTTTATTCGTCAGGATTGTAGTCGAATCCGCTGAAATATTTGTTTTCGATGGGGTCGTTGTCACGCATTGTCGAGTATGAGCTCACTGACTCGAGACTGGAGGATGTGATAGCTGCGCTGAAATAGGTAGTATCATGTTCATTCTTGAGGATGGGCACAAATGGTGATTTATATTTACGCTGAAGAACACATTCCCAGTTTATCCCCTTAAACCAAGGATGCATTAGAATCTCATGCACGCCCTAGATAGAACTAAAAATACCCTCATTCCGAGTCGCATCATCGGATCTTTCCGAAAGAGTCCTTATAATAGGTTGACGCATTCCCTTGACAGTTGAAATTCCTCATCGACAACGAAGTCCTGGAATTTGATAGACTCATAAAGCTCATTGAGATTTTCGCTATAAAAAGGTGGAAATCCTGTCACCATTTAATGCAGTAGGGATCCAAGACACCAAAAATCTACAGCTTTACTGCAATCACGTTGGAAAAGAATCTCCGGTGCTGTATACTCTGGCATTCCAGAGATGGAGAAAATATTCTCCTGCCCACGTTTAATCTTCTTACTGAGGCCAAAGTCCGTTAATTTGGCAAATCCCTTTCGATCAATCATGATATTTTCTGGTTTCAAGTCACGGTAAACTATATCTCTGCTATGCATGTAGTCTAATGCAAGCACAATCTGTGAGATATAAAACTTAGCCCTGAGTCAGATGAAAAGTTACTGTTATTCTGAGAATTTTTCTTTGATTGCAAGGAGGTTGTAGAGTTCTCCGCCAGGGCAATATTCGAGGATGAAATAGAACTTATGTTAATTCTGGAAAGAGGTGATGATCTGAATAATGAAGGGATGTGAAAACTTGATTAGAAATGGTGTACTTATATGAGGCGGTTGCGTTCTGCAAAAATGTATTTGAGTTTATTCTGCTGTGCGATAAGCTTTTTCTTTACAACCTTCATGGCGTAAACTTTGTTAGTCTCACACTCTTTCACCAGGAAGATTTTCCCAAAACAGCCTTTTCCGATCACACAGAGCAGTTAATAGTCATCAATGGTGTGCTCAATATTGGGCTCAGTCATCTCGGCCATGATTTATTATAATAAATTTATGCTTCAATGATACCATTCTGACATATTCAGCTCAATTTGCATCAGGAAAGTCATAAAATACGGATGAAAAGAGATATCTTATTAATTCAACATTTATAAAATTGTAAAATAATGCAGGGTAGTCAAAGATAAACCTCATGAATTTGAATTTTGGAACCGAACCGAAAAATATAAAATTAGACGTTAAGGATGAGTGGCCATCAAAATACATTTAAATAGTTGTCATTTGTCAATGTTAATATTATGCAGGATCACTAAAACAAAAATTGTTATGTCCTGTTTAAAAAGAGTAATCAATACTTCTTAAAAGCGGCTTGAATATTTTTTTGTCTCAACAGTCAACTTTGCAACAGTAGAAACAGGAAGAGATGCTTTAAACTTTCTCAAAGTGTAATTTATTAGATATTTTCACAAAACAAAAGAGATTGTATCAGAAAGATATCTTTAATAATTGGTGGAATTTAAATGTTATTTTTCTTCCACTTCCATTCATCTGAAAAGTCTTACAATTGTCGTTTGGCTTCTTATTAATAAGAAGGAATAAATATGTAGCCTAGTAAGTGCCTCTCTTTCCTGATCATCACTAATATTCAATAGTCATTCAATATATTTAAGCGTTGTATTCAATATATTTATTTAAAGAAAAGCTAATATGGCAGCCTCATTCGCAAGCAGGCTTTCAGGCCTAAAAAAACTCAGTCAGACCGAATAAGGTAACTGATTCACTATGCAGAAGGTAAACAGTTTAAGCTTACCCTACCTCCTGACTCTTCATAGAAATCGACCTATGAACCCTCGACAACCTTCAACAATACTCGTTCATCCTTCCGGTTACTCAAGGGACGAATTGATCGAGGTCCTTCTACTGACAAACAGTGTATTCTTGAATTTATCTCAGAAATTCCTTCAATTAATCAAATAAATGATACTAAAGTTAATGCCATACAGAAACTATCACTAATAGAACCAGACAAAACAAACTTTAAACTTGTTTTAAATGATGATCCGCTGATCGAGGATAAAAAGATCACTCCTTAGCAACCTAAAGTGCCGTTACAAAAACGGATTCATATCGCTCGAGAACCTCAGAAAGAAGAACCGAAGATAGAGGAACCTCCAAAAAAGGAGGTAAAAGTTGAGCAGAAACCAAAGGAATAACTACCAGTTCAAACAATGGAGAAGAAATAATCACAAAAGATAATTCCTGCTGGAGAGAAACCTATTCGAGAAGAAGAAGCTGAAGAGTCAATGCCTCCTGAAAGTGAAAACGATTTGGTTAAGTGCCCCGAGGGATGTGGGAGGTCGTTCAATAGAAAAGCTTTGGAAAAGCATGCCAAAGCTTGCAAATTGGTGTTTATGTCCAAAAGAAAGGAATTTAATTCTGAGGCGAAGCGAATTACTTCTAAATAGCAGGCTTTAATCGCCAAACAGACTAAAATAAAAGAGAAGAAAGAAATGGGAAACACACGAGGCAAGGCAGGCTTCGGAAAAACTGGAGATAATTGGAAAGCAGCATCTGAGGAGTTTCGCGCAGTCATAAAGGCGAACAAGAAGTAAGAGAAGGCTAAAGATGAGGCGGAATAAGAAGAAGGAGATAATGCTTAAGAGTTATAGGATAAGAAGGTGGTGAATCAAATTTGTCCATTCTGCTAAAAGCAGTTCAATTAACTCTTCATTGAGAAACATCTTTAAAGTTGTCCTCAAAAAAAAGAGAGGTAACGAGTATAGAAAAAGAAAACAGGCAAAAAATGATTATCATCTCATGTAATTTTCATAAATCAGCAACGTTATTTAATTAATCATTTGGATTTAAATAAAAATAAAATCATTTCTTCAGCTCTTCATTTCAGCCACTTTTTTATTAGTTACTGGTTACGACTGAAAAAATTATACACCTCTTCTTTGGTAGTTAGGAGACGCATTTCCTTCAATTTATCGAGATTGACATTAGCAATTGTTGGCTTTTTAGAAGAACTTTAAGGATCTGTTTTGTTGTATTTTTTAAGAATAGGCCATTATCTTTATTTTTATTTGCTTACCCTACTCTTTTCCACCTTTTATCTTTAGTTGTCCTTTTTTTATACACTTGGCAATTCACTTTTCTATTTGATTTTGCGGCGTATTCTCTCAATGAAACACGCTTAGAATTATTTACTGAATGGAGCTGGATTTGAGGGGACAGGAATTGGCTTGCTCTTTGAACTACCATTTGTAATTTTAGGAGGAAGATTAAAGGGATCTATCTCTATAACTTCGGGTTCTTCTATAATTCCTTCCTCCAAGTCAACAACTGCAGGACTGCTTGTGCTATTGTTCTTCATAGAAATATCAGCATTGTCATCTTCAATGACTTAAATTCTCTCGCCTTTTATTGTTTTCATCTTGCTGAGTATCTGATTTCGGACACGATTGATCTCCTGTTAATTTCGTTAATTTTGCAGTTTGTACCTCTTGCGCTCGACTGTCTGCAGATGAATGGGAAGCATCGAGCGATCCATCGAATTAAACTATAACGGTTTTGGAGGTTCCAAACGCTTTATGATGTCTTTTTGTATCTCGATGTCGTTCATTAGCTGATAATATTCTTTTGAAGGACGAGAACAATACTTGTTTCTTAATTACTCCAATTAAGTATAGTAATTGAAATCCTAATCATCTACAATTGATTATTTAAATTTGACCAGCTAATTTGAGTAATTAGATTCGTTAATGGAAATGTTTACATTGGAACGATCAGCGTAAAATATGCTATCATCTCCTGGCAATCTTGGCACAATACCATGGATAGTAGTAGGTCGAATACTACGAACGAAATCATGGATTTAGTTGTAGTTGGAGTGGAGACTATAAGGAATACACTAAATTAATTGTTTTTGGTACGTAGATGCGATTTTGGTGACGAAAAGTTGGGTGGTTAGACCAGCCGCTTAATATGAGCCCAATAGCATGTGGATCTTTCTTTAAAGCATCAAACAATTTGCGTTTATCGACAACCTGAAAGAAACCCTCATCAATGTTGGTAGTAAACAGTTCAATATCGTAGTCAGTTGATTTAAGAGTCTCATATCTGCGTTCATCCACGAGGATATAGGTATCATAATGATGAGCGACAGCCTCAAGAACTTCTTCTTTCCCATAAGTGTCAAGACCGAGAATGATGCGTGTGTGTTCATTTAGCCTCAATTATTAATCAATGAAATCAATCACCAATTTTATTGCTTATTATCGAGGAGGAAAACTATATCTAGGCTTTAGAAAAGTATTGTCGAGGTAGAGGACATCCACATGGATGGAACAGTTGTCAAATTCAGCATTGCGCTTTTATAGCGGATATAATCGAGTATTTTTTGCAAAGATTTATCGATTGAAGTGGATATCTCCGGTGTAAAGCACAGTGCCCATGTATCCTTCTAGAAGCACCATTACTGCTCCCATACAGTGATTAGCTTAAAAAAAAGTAACAGTGACTTCGAGGGTTTCAGACATTTTGAAAGCGGTTGGTGTTTATAGCTCAAGCACATTCTGTATAATGAAAGAGGTACGATACAGGTGAGACTGGGGAAGCGGTCGATCAGTAACTGAGCCGTAATACGCGTGCAGTAGATGGGTCCAAAGTTCCATCCATCATAAAGTCCCTTGAGATGATCTAAGTAATGAAAGAAAAACCCGTATGTATATGTGTGAGAATATGTATATAGGCGCGTTTAAGGTCATGCCTGGACGTCAAGAAATCATCAATTTTGATGTTGGTGAACTCGATCTGGCTCATTCTAAAATTTAGTACGCTCTAAATATTATACGATTTGTTCAGAATATGACATTTATATAAATCAGACCCAATAATACAAAAATCAACCAAATTCATATCACAATCATTTTGTGAAGGATCTTTTAATTATTTAATTAATATTCGTTATTAAACTATAAAAATGAATCCTCAGTACTTGATATGCTTAATGGTCTACTCGGTAACCTGCAGCTTTCTGAGGGTTCCCGCAATTAAGTCCTTCATCTGCTGACGACGATTTAGGATGGAGATGGCCTGCTGATCTTGATCAGCGTAGATTTCAATTTCGTCAATGAGCTCCTTGTTTATTAACTCGTACTCATTAATCATACTCAGAAGTCCATCCAATTCAGCATTTAACTGCTTATTATCGTCAAGACCCAAAAAGTGTTCCTTGCGTAATTTTTCCTCTTCAGCAATGATGAGATCAAGTTGATTCTCCTCTCCTCGAATGCTTGATTCTACAGCTGCTACTTTGGCAGCCAACTCTTTGCCTTTTGTGACTTCATTATTGAGATTAGCAGCATTTGCTCCTGCCTCCGCTTTATTTTTTTCGGATTGAGTAAGTACGTTGTTATATGTAATTTTTCCTTCATTGATTTGCGTGGTAATATTGCGCAGTTTGTTTTAAGCTCTTTTGGCATCCTAATTTCTGATCTTAACTTCTGCTATCAATTTTTGATGATCATTCTCAGCCTGGTGCAAAGTCTTATCTAATCTGGCATTAACTGATTCACTATTCCTAACCATTCTCTCAAGATTTTTAAGCTTCTGCACATTTGAGTCCAGCAGCGCCCCGAATCCATCACACTCCTCCTCCAACCTCTTCCTTTCATCTTTGAGTCCCTTCAGCTGAATTAGTTAATATTTACCGTTATGGCTAGGTTTTTATTCTCCTAATTAGTTCGTTAGTTTTTGTTGTCTATATTTCTGATCTCAAGGGTGACCTGTTGAACTTCATTGAGACGAGCGTCATTCATGCGCTTCTTGAGGGTATTCTCCTTGATGAGGTCTTCGATGTGCAGACAGGCTTTCTGGAGATTGGTTCTCAATTGATCGATTTCCTCCCTCAGATCTAGGATGGTGTTCTTGTCGATATCCTGTTTAATTCTGATTTGATGAATGTGTACCTCTGCTCTTTTTAAGCGCGGTCCTTTTCCTGTTGAAGCAACTCGTATTTTTCCCCGAGCTAGAAGATGAGAGCATTTAGTTTCTGATAGTCTAATTCGATCCTTTTGAGTTAAAAGACCTCTGTCTTCATTTAGTTGATAATGATATCTTTGGTATCATTCTAAGCCTGAGCTAAATGGTTAGCTCTAATCGCTGCTTCAGAATAGTCCAAGTATTTGCTGTACATGCTTAATACTAATTTTTATTAAGATAATTATAAAATTTAATTTATAGTATTCAATATGATCATAGTGCCCTCAACAAAGTGAGATGGAAATCAATTTAATACCGATAGAAGAGATTGTGCTTGTAATGGTCTAAATAAGCACATCAACACTCAATTGCTCATTTAATTAAGGCCGAATTCGATATTAACCAATAACTATCATCTGCCTATTTTATCACCAATTTTTGTTTTATTGAAATTGGTAAATCTGAAATATGACTATTGATGTTCCAGATTTATCATTTACTCTTGCAATTTAGTTTCTTTCTTTCTTTGCTATTTAGTTTCTTGACTGGCCAATTATAATATTATCACAATGATCCTGGTGCAGAAACTCTAAAAATTTAGGGATTGGATGTTTAGGCGAGATCGCATGCAATTTTGGCTTATCTTATGGGGGGAATTTCTCGGGCAGGGGCTCTTTGCTTTCATGAACATTAATATCATCAATGCCATTTCAAATGTAAACTCTTCACCAGGCGCCAAGATCATTTACACATCTATTTTCTATTCACTCTCGATGTTTATCAACATCTCTTACGGAAGAGAATTTACAGGAGGAGTATACAACCCAGCCGTCGTATTTTTTCGTCTTTTTCGTCGCACTGATCGCTATACCTTGTCAATTTGCCTTCTTTATTGGTGTTCTGAGTTTTCAGGCGGTGTTATTGGTTGTTTAGCAGGTACTTCAGCTGATATTTAGCATTCTATATCTGTGATCTACAATATACAAGCATACAAGTAGTTTTACCATTTAGAGAGCAAATGCTGTTCTTCTTTTATTAAGCAATGGGCACCTTTATCCTGACTTTTATGGCTCAGTACGCCATCTAAAAGAAAATGACTTTTATCAGTCATAATAAAGAACTCTATATTTGGTTGCCTTTTTTGTATCTTATTGCACGAGCATATAGTGCCAAGTCTAACGGTGTCAATCCTGGCTTCGGATTAGGGTATGAATTTGGCTGGTGCCTCAAATTTAATCGCTGGGACGTGTTTCCGATGGTCTATATACTTGTATTTGGACCATTTGCTGGAGCAGGTTTAGCTGTGCTCGCCTTTGAATATGTACTGCGTCCTTTATTCCCCATTAAAGAAGAGGAAATTCAATTGATATTGAATTAGATGGAGAAAAATAATGTAGATATCAGGAGAGCAACTCAAGCCGTAAGATAAAACAAAGCCAATCGCAGAGTTGCAATTGGACAGGCTACATATACTTAAAAAACCCATTTAAATTTGGAGCTTTAAGATTTATATCGTTTTGGAAAGGCAAAGGGACTTGAGGATCAGTAGTAAATTTAAAGCCTCGCATCTGATTAATAAATTGAAGATAATTATTTTGAACTCGCCAGAGAGAGAATTGATGAAATAATTGAACGGACTATTCGCTAACGGTCACAACAGGGGCCTTCCCTCCTCGAATCAAGCTATAGTAATGGTGCAAGGTTGTAGTAAAGCTGATTATATTTATATGGCTATAATAAGGATCATCAGATATCAGTGAATGCTTCATTTAAGTTTTGATCGAATATGCAGTTCGTCTGACTGTTTTTGTTACTCTGGCTACTTGTCTCCTTTGATGAGTTTATCTTTGAACTCTTCGGTATCATGGGTTATGCTTACAGTTTTAGATTAAACTCTCCTTGGAAAGACTATAATTTTAATTTATTTATCTCTCTTTTAATGGGGGTTTTGGTGCATCCTTACTCCGCGAACTATTCAAGATATTAATCTTTTTTAATACGTTTTGATCGACGTACGCATAGCTCTTAAGCTTCTTTCATGGTTAAGTTTTACTCTTCTTTCGCATTTTCGATAAATTTATTCGAAGAGCCCTCGTTTTTTTCATTTTAATGTTTAGCCTTAGTTTTGATTTTCTAAAGCACCCGATCTCTCTTGGTAGGTTTCATCTTTTTGATATCTTCGATCATTTCGGATGTGTTTTCCCCTTCGGATAAATGCTAAGAACAAATGTAGATGTGATCTTTTCCGAGTCTAATAAATTTATCGGATGGCAAACACTTGTCGTGATAACTCTTGCAGCATCGAATGCAACAGTAACTTCTAGATTTCGTTGATTTAGAATCCATTCCATAGCAATGGCAACAATAGTGAGCGGGGCAGCGGAATACCTTCGAGGGGATTGATGCTGATTGTATTTTCCTGCCCAAGTTATCAGAAAATTTATTATTAAACTCTGGAGTAAAGAGACATGACAAATGATAAAACTTATTGCATTTGCTGGGAGCTGAG
>Ga0302191_10002978_pt1 | contig 10472 bp, 8 predicted proteins | sample II_Bog_E3_1_FD_198775 | JGI IMG/M metagenome (GOLD analysis project Ga0302191, IMG submission 198775) | Peat permafrost microbial communities from Stordalen Mire near Abisko, Sweden - II_Bog_E3_1 | ecosystem: Environmental > Terrestrial > Soil > Wetlands > Peat | place: Sweden: Abisko, Stordalen...
TATTTTATATTATTTTGAAATCGCTGCAGCAGCGACAGTTTTGTCTGTTCCCAGCTATGGTTAATGCTGTCAGTTTGAATTTGAATTCTGTTATTTAGCAAATTTCTTTCCTTGTCCTGTTTATTTGTTAAATTCACGACAGCCTGCTAAATTTTATTTTGTTTATCATTATTCCAAATTGTTAGTTCTTGTTCATACAACTGCTTTATCTTCGCCTGAATTAGGTGTGCTTGTGGAAAACTAAATTACTCATTTTTTACTTTTTTTGTCGGCACATAAACTCCTCCATCTGTCTGAGATTGAGAAGCTGATAGCTTTCCTTGACTTTATTGGGCAGCTGTTAATTGAGATTCAATCTTAAAGTATTAATATCATTTTTATTGTGTTGGTCAATTTATTATATTTGTTGCTGGCATGATTCTTCGTAGTCTTACAATTTATTGAGGAACTATTTATTGCATTCTTATAACTTAGTATAGTAATCTTTTTGCTGATTTGCGATTTATTAATTGTGTTTATTGACGAGCTCCTTCTCCTTTGCTTATTGCCATCGTATCTTTTATTATTATCCCTTGATCCGAAGATCTTATGCCTCGGTATAGTGCCTGTTAGCCTCTTTAATTAGCATTTGATCATAGATACCCTTGAGATTAGACTCATAATCTGATATCGAACCTTTTTTAGATATCTAACTTTCACCGAACAGCATTTTAATAATTTTATTATTTGTATCTGAATCATTTCAATCAGTTACAATCTCTCCACTGAGACTGTATAAATATTTAGCTTAATATTTGTAAAGATAAGAAGCTAATATCACTTTCGCTTTATTATTTAATGTAATAATATTGCATATGTTCCGTATTGTGACTAAAAAGAGACGACAAAGCTTGGATTACTCATCCAAAAGAGTAACTTTCATGATTAACATTCCCGTGCTAAAGGAATATGCCCACATTGACCTCAACAAAAATAGAAAACAACGCATCAGCCATAAATTCACTACTGCTGCTTCCGAATATTTAAGAAATATTGAGAAATATCCCGCCCAATAATCGACTGATAACTGGTAAAATACTCTTCATCGATACATGAACGCAAAGAAGAAGATACAGGGAAGAAAGACCTTCAATAGACAATTTTAGCTTCATCCTTTGGATAAAGTCAACAAAATCAGAGAAATGAAACTGATCCAATAATGTTCGCTACCTCACAGCTTTACTATGAATTCATCTATTTTAACTGAATGCCCCGAGTAGAAATAAATTAATGGAAAGACATTATTATTAAAAGAATCAGTTAAATTGTAGGATACAATCGTTAGGTGTTCGACCCATGATACTCAATCGTAGATTCGAAAGACAGCAGACAAGAAGCCAGGGTAGGTCAATTCCAAGCAAATAGAGTTCGTCTCGTTCAAAGAATAACAGCAAAAAAAGTTTTCAAAATTTATTGATAGCTATTTAAGGAAGAAATAATTTTAAAAAGAAAGTAAATAACTGAACTTAAGTCCTTTGAGGATCATTAATATTAGAAGAAGTAATGGGAACCTTTGATTGACTACTAAAATTGTTTTGATCATTATTATCAATCTTATTGCAGTATTGAGTCTTTTTCAATTAAAAGGTCATCAATATGTTTTGATTTTAAAATTATTAATTTCCTCTAACAATATCATAATTATATAATATTGTCGTTATCATTGAACCATGTCCTCACATCTAACCACCTTCCAAAAGGCCAGAAGAATATTAAATAGTTACGACGAAATTGAGCCTAGAAAATATTGCATTCAGCCTCACAACAAATCGAATTAAAAACAAAAAAAATCCTCATCTTATTCATCAGCTTCCAAAAGCTCCTCTTCCTTTGTCAAAAAAGATTTTTCTTTTTGTAAAAGTCAAAAGAAAGACGATAACTCTTTAACTGCAAGTAAATTGAGTTTGAAGTCCAGAAAGCAAAGCAATTCTTCTTTTGTTTCTACGTATGCTAAAGAAACAAGATTGGATAGGATTATGAAGCTGCAGATAAAACCAAGATATGACCATGGAAAGCGAATAGAAAAAACTAAAAAATCAGTCATTAATAGCAGCTTTAGTTCAACAGATTCACATCATCAAGAAAATAAAGAGAATCGGAAAAGAAAAATTTCGAGACTATAAAAAATAATGCAGATCAAAATAAATAAGCCAAAAGTAAGCTCGACTTTGATAAACTATGAGCCAAGGCAAGGCAGTAGATCTGTCAATAAATAAAAAAGAGAAAGTGTAGTTAAATAATGGAAGGAGTGCCAGACTAAAATTAAAAAGAGTAGAGAGCAAGAAGAAAGGTAAGATCGTTTGTGGAAAGTGTTTGAAAGATAACGATAGTTGAGATATAAGCTGAAAAAGGAGGCGCAGGAGAGATAATACAAAGAAAACAGAAGAAAAGAGCAAAGATTCTAAGGAATGGTCGCTAAGGAGTTAACAAAAATTGAGAGAGACAGAGAAATCATAAAACGCAAAAGTTAAGGTTTTTCAAATTACGTCTATCCTGCTTATTGATATATTTTGTTAATATGCTGTTTATTTATTTATAGCTCAATCAATAAAATCAGTAAGATAATCAGCTCTCCAAACCTGTATTTAATTACCTATTTCAGCAAGTCTCCTTCTTATTTCTATAAAGAATCGATGATTAGGCTTGATTTGTTGCTTGATTTGTTGAATCATCATTCAAACTCTTTCAAATGGGCCTTTGTGCCCTTTATATTTTTCACATATTTAATTTTTTCTTCAATAATCTTTTCAACCATTTTTAGCGTGTGCCCTCATTTCTCCATCTTTGCATTTAATTGATAATTATTTTGGCTTAATTTAAAAATTGAGGCGATAATGAGCTCCTTAATGTTTGAGAATAAACAAATAAGGCCCGTAAATCAGTTGCATTAATTCCTCATATAAATAATGAATTGATAAATATATTTAACAATTTCTCTAATTTATTTATTTTAGTCTATTTGATTATTTTCTTTGACTTTGTTTAAATTTTTCAGAAATTGAGCAATAACATATATTTACATGTTTATTCCTTTACTTGTATATTTTAACTCACCTCATCATAAAATTCTTGATTTTACATAGTATTGATTCAAATAATAGTCAAGGAAATAAAAGTCAGTCTTGCGAATTCAAAAAATATAAACAATTAAAATAAAGTATGGGTAAGCCTAAAATGCAAAAAACAGCCTGATTAATTTATTTTAAACAGTGCAGACCTGAATTTTACTTTATTCTGAATAATATTTTTGAAGTGCCCTCATATAAAAAATTCAAACATATGCGCTCAAATTTGTTTTACTCTTTTCTTTTCTAAAGTATCTTATAAAATACTTTTTACAATATTTTAAAGCCCTTCTAAGAATCAACATTGCCTTTTTACCAAAATTTAAAGCCTTTATTAATCTTGGAACATTTGAAAGATATTATATAATAATTTAATAGATGAAAGCCGATTCTTTGTTTGATGCACTCTCTTCAGAATATGAGAAGACTATAGATTCTTGTCCTTCTTTTGTTGCCTCTAATTCTTCATTCATTAATATATAAGATAAAGTTGCTCAAGATGAACTATCATTAGCATCTATAAAAAGCGCTTAAACTCCCTGCTAAATAGGATAGTTCAGGTTGAGTGCTAATCGAATATCTCCCATGAAGCGTATTGTAATTTTAAGTTTATCAAGATGCTTCTCAAATTTTTACTAAAGAAAACTATTTAATTAGAACTCCACAGATCAGTGTTCGCCAATTCATCAACTTATCTTGATCTTTATTTTCGAAAATCAGAAAAACTTATCTAATTCAATGATCTTCAAATAATAGGATTTGCTGCCTTTATGGTTGCGTGCAAGGTTGAAGGAAATACATTTTGCAAAACTTCCAGCAATTAAGATAATGATAAGCTAAAAGACTATCAAATGAGAATTATGAAAACTCTTAATTACAATCTTTACCCTCAAACTTACGTTATCTTTGTGTACTAGTTTATGTTTATGTGGGATGAATTTGTGGATTCTTCTGAATATGACTTTAATGAATCTGACAGATACTTGGTGCAAAATAAGTTCTCTTATCTGAAATTAAAATCTCTTCTTTAAAAAATTGAATGCGTTAATTTGGGTATTATTGTCATAATTTAGTCGAGGAAAGTTTATCTTATAACTGCAAACAGCTAGCTTTTAACCTATTTTTCCTGGAAACTATTTTCAATCTAAGTCAAATGAAAGCGGCAAATATTAAGAAATCTAAACTTAAACATTTAGTAGTAATTAATTTATAAAGATATAGTAGGCTTACTCAAATAATCTTTTTAGAGAATCAACTGGGATATTTAAATAGTTTTGTGAATTATATTCGCAACAACTGGGAGATGTGTCGCTTTCATTAATAATCGGGCTTTACTTGTTAAATTTCATCAAATTGAAAATTGATTCCAATATTGTGAATGAAAAATGCCTTTACTATGAAGAGTTCAGAAATAGGCAAACTTAAAGCCCATTTGCCCTTCGTTAGATTACGAAGTTCCTGAATAAATGAATAATTTATGTTATTTCCATCTTATCAATTTATATTTATAAATTTTATAATAGCTGTTAAATGATATCAGACTTCGTGTTTAAAAATATAGATGAATCCATAGGGAGAGGACTCAGCAAAAAATAATCAATTTATATGCATAATGATGAAAGCCATCTATCTTGCAAACCAAACTTAAGGTTCAATGTTTTAACGAAGGAACTGATCAAGGAGAAACTTCCCAATCTCATTCGAAAAAATTCAGAGTATAAATTTTATATCAACTAATCGCGGCCAAAATCTCCGTCTCCAATATCTCAATCAAAATTAAAAATGGTGCTTGAACAAAACAAGAGAAGAGAAATGATCTCAGTTATTAAAAAGTCAACAACGAATTCTATTAAAAATGCTACTTTTTAATAAAAAATAGAAGATAAATATTAAAGAGCAAATGACATCAAAATTGGAAGCAGATTTGATGATAACAAATAAAACAATCGAGTAAATTGCTATCAGAATTAAAGAAAATTCGAACAGCAAAAAGCAAAAAAAGAAAAAGAGGAAGAAAGGCGCTTGATAGAACTTAAGAAAACAAAATTTAAAGAAAAATTGTTTTTGAATAGTCGGCAAAGTTCTATTAATGATCTCTATCTTTGAAATAACAAATACAGATCAACCTCTTATCACTATGTAAATACTCAATTAAAATTAATGCTTAAGTTTTGAATTTAATATCAACAATAATACTAGAATCCAAACAAAGAAATACCTTTATTGTAATTTTCTATAAGATCAAGGCTTTTTTGTTTGAAAAATTCCCATGTCGTATTTAGTTTTAAAATATCCTTATTTTTGAGCATTTGAAGATCCAGAATTCCACTCCTTCCATTTTTGTTGCTTCTCTTTGTTTATTTATTCCACTTGAGCATTTTTAAAGGCAAATTTTAGGGCTTTAATTTTATTCTTTTTGCTCTTTTTAACATTTTACGGGTCGTTGGGCATAATTTTAAGCTTATCTGGAACTTTGAAATCATCTGAAGGCTAAAATTTAATCTCCTCTATTTTTTATTGAGGATTCATCATCGGTCTTAGTTGATGCAACTTTACTATTTCTTGAGAATTATACTTTTTATATTTGACAAGATATCCCTCCTCCATAACTTTTTCAATAATGCAAGGATAAAATTACCCATCTCCTGAGTAAATAGCTTTGCAATGAGTTCCTTCTTTAAAAAGCTCAGAATCGGGCTCTTTTAAAACTTTAAGGAGATAGGCTGGGAACTCGATGATTTCATTCGTCCCATATTTTTTGATTTTGGCTGTTTGTTCTTAGACATCTACTTATTGCACGACTGAATTTTTCCACTTCCGGTCCTCTAATACGAAGCATTTTGCCAGTTTGCCGATATCTTGAGCAGTCAAAAGATCAATAGTAAGAGGAAACGCGTTGATCTTTTTTTACTTCCCCCTTAGGATTTAGATCTCTTCTTTTAGAGCAACCTCAATGTTCTATTTCATGGCCTTTAATTCTTATCTTTAATCTTATTGCGTCTCTTCAAGGGAAATTAAGAGATTAATCTTGGCTTATGATTTTTTAAGTTAAATAATCGATGCATAATGATCAATGATGGCCTGCGAACCACCTTCATCTTCAAGAAGTGTATCGTATTTATTATTTAAAGGGTCCATGCGACTAAACTCTTATATTTTTATAAGTTTATAATATACGATATACATTTCACCGTAAAAATATAATCAATGACATTTATTTTAGAACTCACATACAACGATTTAATATAAAATATAAATCCCTTATTCCAGTGAACATAAATATCTATTAATTATGATACTAATGATGTATAAGCATCATTTAATAGTTACAATCTTAAAAAATGAATATTCCTGTCGAATCTACAATGTAAAACTAAGATGCCTCTTAAAAGAATATTTGCTTGATGATTTGCCTTCAATAAATTTATTGCAAAACAATAAATTTTATTAATGACCCAGTATAATTTATTCAGTCGCCAAATTACAAATAAATAAAATTAAATAGATGGACTCCTAAGTTATTTTTCCGAGACATTTAGTTGTTTCTCATGGTAGATATGTTGAGAAAAATGATAATTAGAAGAATCTTCATGTCCCAAGAACCATCGAGTACATTCATACCATCAGGATACTCAATCCCAATATTTGCAATCACTAACAGATCATTGAGCAACTTCACCTTTATTATAAAGAAATAATTATGGAGAGAGATGCAGAAATTTAAGATCTTAAAAAATTAATCAGCTACAAAGAAGAACAAATTTCTATAAGGAATTATTAATTATAAAAACTGCATGGAAGACCGAGAGATATTTTATCAGAGCTCGAACCTAATAATATTTATCGGTCAAGGGTGGAGCCAAACAATCAATTTTAAGTTTCCTCAATCATCAGTGATAAGTATATTCCAGCAAAAAGAAAATCATTTCTTGAAATGTTTAATTCGAAAATTATAGAAGTTGATGATTTACAAGTGTTAAAAGTCAAAAAAGAGATGAAAAATACAGAATAAGCTCTAAATAATGTCACAAATATACTCCGCAAGTCCAGAAAGAAATACAACTTTTTTAATCCTCATCTTCCTGAAAGTTCTACTTAGATAGAAGGAACCAAGTTTTACGAGACATCTCACAGAAAAAGTCATCATATAGCGTCTGATGGTTAGAGTTCGATGATTTTCTCGTCAATTCACGCAAGTAGAGTAAATGCTTCATACAATAAACAAAGAACTGATTAAATGCATGAAAATACGTACGAATCTTCTTCTAAAAAAACATATGCAAATAGATAAGTGCGGGTTTTGATGTAAGAAATGACATTTATGAAAAAGGAATACGAAGAGTAAATTGAAAAATATAAAGCTCTTCTTAATTGTTAAAAATAAAAAAATTGTAAAAATATCTTACATTCCATGGGAATAAATATATCGTTGGACGAGGAGTCAGCAGATATTTAAAGAATAGATTCCATAGGTATTAAATATTTCGATGATACTCAATTTATGTAGGAAGGCTCAAGTCAATTGTAAAAAAGTGATTGATTATTAGACTGCTTATTATGCGTTTTATATATGATTTATTAAAAGGCCTTTATATTGTTTGACTGTTAATTACATCACATTGACTGATAGTAAAATGCAGGACACACCACCCTATAGAAATATCAAATCTAGTAATTTCAATTTAAGAAAGCATCTTTTATTCGCAGAAATCGAGTCATTCCTTTACTCAATTAGATGTACTCACTCATTTATATAGTTCCCAGTAGTCATGGAAAAAAACTTCGAAAATAAAAACCTCACCATCAGCAACTTTCGGCAGATCTCAAAGAAATAGCTTTTAAAAGGCAGTGACACCAGGGCCTAATAACTATTAATTCAATCACTCTTCACTAGTATTTACCGCACTAATAAGGAAAAACAAAAAGCAGTTTCTTTCAAAGGAAACAAAAATATACATTTTCACACTTAAAGTCCAGGACCATGCGCGTAAAACTTGTATGATTAAGTTATTAACCCAATGTTACTTTTTCTTCAAAAAAATTTTCTTTTTAGAAAAGCGAAATTCATGAAAAACAAGAAATAAAGCCTTCCCCAATGACTTATCAACCTCTCAGTCTCGAATTGAATCATGGAATAACGTATTTTTAGAAACGATATAGGTTTCCAAAGTATGAAAGATAAAATCTTGAGAAAGAGAAATAAAAAATACCCGGACCCGGAAAGTATGAATGCAAAGAATTAGCCAACAGCAAGAAGATATTTTCTTTCACAAAATCAAAAAAATTTATATAAAATGAGCAATAATTTTAATAGAAGGAGAAAATGCCAGGTCCAGGCGCCTATGATGTGGCTAATTCAAGAATTAAAATAAAAAGTGGTAAATTTGCAAAAGCCTTGAGGAATTTTATTTAAAATGACAAAGTCCCTGGTCCTGGTTTCTACTTAGCCTAAAAGTCAATGCTTGATCATTCAGGAGGAATTATACCTCGATAGAAACGATAATTTTGTTATGACAACGGTAACCCAGGCCCTGGAAAATACAAAGATGTATCAATTGACTCCATTAAAAAAAAATAGGCTGCGATTATGTATATTAGTTAACATTTAGCATTAATAAATCGGTAACATCCAGCCCTTAAACATTGAAAAATATTCCTGGACCTGGACACTATTTCAAGGAAAATATTAGCACCAAAATAATTGGAGGAGTCATAACAAGGCAAAAGAAATCTTTTGATCAGCAATTGATAACACCTAGTCCTCAAAGCTATCAACCTGCTTTTCATCAACTTTTTTCGAGGAGTGGAAGTGCGGTGTAAAATATATCCAATTTAGCATCGGAAAATCTTCAAGAAAGATTTTAAAAAATGATGGAACTCCTGGACCCACTTCTTACTTTAACGAGCATGATTCCACGAAAAAACGGACACGAAGCTAGATGAAGGATTCAATGTCAAAATTTAATTTTACAGTCCAAGCTGTAGCAGTAAAGAATATATCATAGATTGAAAATTAGAGGCTTCATGTCAGTGCTATCAATCAGATCTGATAGTAAATCTTACATTTTCTCATAGTTTAATCATAACTTATAAATTGAAAAACATATAGCTTCAAGATAAAATTGTATTGAAATAATTAATATAACTTCGAATGGATTCGAATCCGAAAGTGGTTCTAAGTGATGGCAATTTTATCCCATTGATCGGACTTGGGACACTAAACTTTAAACCGAACGATAAAACATTTAACCTCAATGATTTTCTTATGAAGGCAGCAAATGTTGGCTATACCCACTTTGATGTTAGCAATAATTAGCAGGCTATAGGTGAAGCCCTCAAATTAATTGGCTAAGCCAAAAAACAGTTAGAAGATGAGGAGGGATAAAAGATACCTGATCAATTTTAAGTCGCGTTTCCGAGATAAAAATTGTTTATATCTTACAAGGTATATAACACGCCAGATATCGAAAAACAAGTAAAGACTGCTTTGCAAAGTATATAAAAAAATACATAGCTATGAAATTAGAATATTTTGACCTTGTGATGATGAATTGTCCTCAAAGCCCTCCCCCAGCAACAGTCTAAGTCCCTGAAGGAGGAGATCCTCCTCAAGAAGGAGATTAGAAGCAATAAGTGAAGAGGCAATCAATGAAAATCGGATGGAAATTGCTTGAATAATGCAAAGAAAAAGGTTATGCTCGAAGTTTAGGAGTTTCAAACTTTACAAGTCAGGCGTTGCTATATTTATATCCTTTTGTAAAGTATCCTCCAGTTGTAAATCAGGTATAATCTCATCCTTTCCTAATCCAAAAGAATATGCTTCTCCTCTGCAAAAGACTAAAAATAGTAATGATAGCTTATTGCCCTCTAATGAGAGGTGGTAAGGATCAAAAATCTCCTCTTGGAGATAAAATCGACTACATAACTGAACCATTACTGAAAGAGCTCGCAATCAAATACGCGAAAACTATTCCCCAAATAATCTTAAATTATCAAATTTGTCGAGGAGTTGCAGTGATTCCCAAAACATAAAAGATAGATCACCTAAATGATAACTTCAACATCACTGATTTCGAACTTCTTGAGGATGATGTTACTGAACTTGAACAGTTAGATAAGGGCGGAAAATTAAAAGTGTATCATCTTAAAAATTTACCAATTTGGAAAGGATAAGATCCTCTTTGTTGATAACCCTCTACAATTATCACAATCAGTAAAATATAATATCAATTGAGATAATCATCCATTTTGTACTTATAATCAATAATTATTGTCAATAATTATCAATAATAATTATCCTTAATAATTATGTTCAATAATTATTGTTAAAAGGGGTTGGGGGTTGGGGTTGGGGTTGGGGTTGGGGTT